>MDTE01147947.1_pt1 | contig 74009 bp, 69 predicted proteins | sample 811231 | NCBI WGS metagenome assembly MDTE01 (sample SAMN05326651, study PRJNA326480) | marine metagenome | isolation source: seawater | place: Indian Ocean: Red Sea | collected 2010
GGTCCCACAGACGCTTCGGATCTTGAAACTTCTGTGGAAACGGAGGATGCAGCAACAGAACAGACAGAAGATGTAGAGGATAATCCAGAAGCTGATTCATCCGATGAGGTTGATGAAGGTCCCACAGACGCTTCGGATCTTGAAACTTCTGTGGAAACGGAGGATGCAGCAACAGAACAGACAGAAGATGTAGAGGATGATGCTGAAGTAGACGTGGAGGATAATCTGGAAGATGCTTTAGTGGATGAAGTTGATGAAAGTTCTACAGATTCTTTCGATCTTGAAACGACTCCCGAAACAAAAGATTCGTTAACGGATGAGGCGGAGGACGCTGATGATGATAGTGGTAAAGATGAGCTCTTTGAAGGCCAGGATTCTTCGCAGATATCTGTAATTTTGGAAAATTTAGAAACAGTTAGTGAGAAAGTTAATAAATTATCGAACCCGACCAGTCAGCAGTTAAACCAAGCGAAAAGTTTAGTTCTAACGCTTGCAGGGATAACCGGTTTCGTGATGATAGCTGCAATTACTTTCTTTATCGTTATGTCTATTAGTATTTCACAGAAGGTCGATGAGCTTGATCGAGTGCTGATGGCAGTTGCTAAGAGAGGCATACAGTTGGGGAATGGAATTGAAACAATTGCTGAGATGGATAGAAAACTTATAGAAGTTATAGAACAAAATAATTCGATACCTTTAAGCCTGTCTAATATAGAGGCTCAACTCGTTACTCATGGGCGAACAATTATCGAAAAGGATGAGAACACCAGATCAGCGGTTAAAACACAAGCGAGTTCCATGCTGACTGGGCAGGACAGGATCAAAAACGAGCTTGGCGCTGAATTTGATCGACTAAAAAAGCTAATTAATGAATCGGTTGACTTTGATCCTTTGATGAAAGAACACTTAGAACTAAAAAATAAGGTTGAGAGTTTGAACCAAATGGTTACAAATGTGGAAAGCAAGGTACAGGATCTTTACGTGATTAAACAGGCAGAGATGGAAAATGCGTATAGACAGTTAACCAGAGGTGACTAGCTAATTATCGCTTTCAGATAGGAGTAGTTATGAGTCAAACTACAATAGGGACTTTGCTTGTCATAATTGTTGCTGCAATCCTCATTATAATTTTTTCTTGTTTGTATTACTTATGGAATAAAACAAGAAAACTCGAAATTTTGGCTAAAAAGGCCTCTGTTCCGAGGTCTCCGTCAATCGGTTCAGGCAATATATGCGGATACTCTGGGAAGGACCTTTATGAGGTATTGCGGGATAGGAAAGAAACCCCGGAGCTTATCGAGGAGATAAAGAAAAGTTATGTTTTTTATCTTAGCAGGCACTTGGAGGCGGCTTTAGAACAAGGAATGATAGATCAAAAAAAATCCAGACCTTCAGAATTGGAATCGGATATGGCTGTTGGAGGTACACGAGGCGAGATACATTCATGGATGCCAATAGAAACCTTATCTAAATTTTATGTTTTTGGTCGTAGCATAAATGAAGAAACAACGAAACAAACAGACAATACAGAACTTAGTACAAAGTTGAGCGGATTAGTAAATGAAGCCTTGTCAGAGATACATATGGCTTCTTATGTTGATCGAATGACGGATTTAATTTCGCGAAAATATCTTAGGGACATGGCGATCGACAGGAATAGTTAATGTTTAGGGCCCTATAGTATGAAACCTATTTTTTTTCGATCGTTTAAGTCTTTTTTTTCCTTGATTGAAATATTGTTTCTAACGTTTTGTTCTTGGGTTGGTGTCCTGCTCCTTTCAAGTTGTTCCTTAGAAAGAGAATTACCCATAGTCTGTGTCAGCGAACAAAAAAAAATTATTTCTAAACTTTGTGTGGAATACCAAAACAAAGATTTAGATGAAGCAGAGATGATGGAAGTATTAGTTTCTTATGGATTCAACGAAAAAGATGCTCAATCAGTATTTAGGCAGATTTCGAAACAGACAGCTAGTTGTAGGATCGCTGTAAATAAGCAGTGTGACTTAATTATGCTGCGAAATGGAGTTGGGTATTAACGCTTCAAACTTTATGGTTCAACCTATAAAAGTAATATCGTATTTTTCTTCAAGGTATAAGATATATGATGAATGTGCTGTTTCATCTAAACAACCTTATTGACGAAGGCATTTAATGTGCGTTGATCATTTGGTTTGGCAAGAGCTAATCTTATGACTTGTATAACAAATTATTGGAGCCATTATTACATGTTGCGCCAGCGTTGGAAGCTACTAAGTACTATGCCAAAGACGAGTCTAAATAAGATGTAAATGTTCTAGTTATCGACATTCGTAATGGAATAGTTCGTTAAATACGTACTAACTTTAAAATGGCGTACTGAGATGATTAGGTTTGAGTTGGAACAGATTTCGTTACTTCAGCAATGTTTCTAGTCCGAGTAAAATAATACTGCATATAACTGAGCTTCACGGGGAAGCTGTTAACTGACTCTTTTTGCAGGTAACTATTATTTAGTTCACTTAAACTAAACGGGGTGCCGAATTTTCGGCACCCCGCTGAGCAATCAACCAACAATTCACATTGTCGCCATTTTAGCGGCTGTGGCTTTTTCCTGGAGAATTATGGCCTGCTTTACCCCCATCTGGCTCATGGCCTGGCGGGTACGGTGGCGGCTCACATCCTGGCGGAGGTGGAGGACGGTCTCCTTCCGGATGGTCCCGCTTATCTCCTAGCGGATGATCTGGTGGTTCGCATCCCGGTGGAAATGGTGGTGGCTCACATCCTGGCGGAAGTGGAGGATGGTCCCGCTTATCTCCTGGTGGATGGTCCCGCTTATCTCCTGGTGGATGATCTGGTGGCTCGCATCCTGGTGGGAATGGTGGCGGCTCACACCCTGGTGGCATTGGAGGGTATTCGCCGGGTGTATGGTCCGGCTTATCTCCTTCCGGATGGTCTGGTGGTTCGCATCCCGGTGGCAGTGGTGGATAGCCTTCTGACGAGTGATGTGGTTTGTCCTCAGATTTCCCACCGTGACCTCCTGCATGAGCGACACTAATCGCCAGGCACAGAACAATGACAGCTTTAAATATAGTACTAAGTATCTTCATACCGACTCCCTTGATTAACCCTTCTAACTTAAAGTTACAGAGTAAAAATGGCAAGGTGCAATTCAAAGTTTTTAATGATCTGATTAATCATACGTATTAAATCCGGGGGTTTTTATCTTAAAAGAGAAAGTATGGTTGATTTATTATTCCTCCTATTAGATTTTGCATTGATATTGGGCTGTGATTCAGGATCGTGCTTGCCATAGAGGTTCTTTCATCGAAGCTTTACCTTTATCCTGGTATTTTTATTAATAACCTTATTGGGATTAGTAAACAGGTATTCAACTTTAGCGTGTTTATGTGATTTCTTGCGATTATCGTCATGTTCTTTATATCTGCGGGTTAGAAATCTAATTGATATCAACAAAGACCAATTAGAGCGATAAATTCATCTATATTCTCTATTTTCTAAAAAACTGAGTGAGCAGCAATACATAAAATAATTGGATGGTTTTATTTAAGGAATAAGATTGTTAACTATTTAGTGCGTTAGGATTCTCTTAAGTAGAGAATCTGGTGTAAAAAATAAGCTAGCGATAATATTAAGCTGTAAACAAATTTGGATAGTCATGTTAACTAATAACCTACATAACTGTTATCACTGAGCGGTGGCCGAATTCTTTATGCGCGAGGCATATCGACTCGCAGTCGAGGCACTGAAATACGATGAAGTACCTGTTGGTGCGATCGTAGTTCGGAAAAACCAGATTATCGGCCGTGGATTTAATCAAATTCGTTCCTCCGGAGATCCAACAGCACACGCGGAAATTATTGCTTTGCGTGACGCTGCAAGTCGAGTAGGCAATTATCGACTTCCATATGCAGATATCTTCGTCACTATTGAACCGTGCACCATGTGTGCCGGCGCACTCGTGCATGCCCGAATTAGAAAATTATATTTCGCGACGCCTGAGCCTAGATCGGGCGCGGTGACCTCAACAGCCCAGGTGCTGGACAATCAATCTCTTAATCATCGTGTTCAATATGAGCAGGGACTTTGCGAAAGTGACTGCGCGCAGTTGATCAGGGATTTTTTTGCGGCAAAAAGATAGCGGACCTATATAATACCCCTTTACGTGCACTGGATTTCTCATGCTGACGCTGCAGGGCGCGCCCGCACTCTCAGACTTTCGGATAAAGAAGCTAATAGGGGCCCTCGCTGTCCCTGAGCTCGATGCAATCCACTCCGCGTTTGTTCACTTTATCGATACTGATCGAGACCTCGATCCAGGCGAACTTGCAACCCTTCAGCAGATTCTGACTTACGGTCCTGTGGTGGATAACACCGCGAGCGGTGAGGGGGTATTACGTCTTGTAGTACCCAGGCCCGGTACCATTTCTCCCTGGAGCTCCAAGGCGACTGATATTGCCCATATTTGTGGGCTGGCTGCTGTTAGGCGAATTGAGCGTGGTGTCGTCTTCCGTTTGCAGATGCAGGGTACGCTGAAGGGTGACGCGCTTAACGCAGTGGATCAGGTGTTGCACGATCGAATGACCGAGATCGTGCTGCCTCATATGGATGCAAGCGTGTTGTTCGAGACCGCTGATCCAAAGCCCCTAGGATATGTCTCGCTGCTGTCTGATGGCATAGCCGCGCTCGAGTCGGCAAACAAGGCCCTTGGTATGGCGATGACCATGGATGAAATGCAGTACCTGGTCGATGCGTTTACCAGACTGGGTCGTGATCCCACAGATGTTGAGCTGATGATGTTCGCTCAGGCTAATTCGGAACACTGCCGGCACAAAACTTTTCGCGCCAGCTGGACGATTGATGATGCGCCGCAACGATACAGTTTGATGGAGATGATTCGAAACACCTTCGAGCAGACCAATGGCGAGGGCGTATTAAGCGCGTATGAGGACAATGCTTCGGTCATTGCCGGGCCAACAGCCACCCGTTTCTATCCTGATCCGGAAACCCGGGAGTACGCTCACAGCGAAGAAGCCGTCAATATTCTGATGAAGGTCGAGACCCACAATCATCCAACGGCAATCGCACCTTTTCCTGGTGCGGCGACAGGTTCCGGCGGGGAGATAAGAGACGAGGGGGCGGTCGGGCGCGGATCGAAGCCAAAGGTTGGTCTCACGGGGTATACCGTTTCCAACCTGAAGATACCGGAGCAGACGGAACCGTGGGAGAAGGATTACGGCAAGCCCAATCGCATTTTTTCTGCACTCGACATCATGATCCAGGCACCGATTGGTGGGGCTGCTTTCAATAATGAATTTGGCCGACCGAATATCTGTGGTTACTTTCGTACGTTCGAACAGGAATTCGGCGGCGAGGTACGCGGCTATCACAAGCCCATCATGATCGCGGGTGGTCTGGGCAATATTCGTAGTGAACATATTGAGCAGAGACCGATCGAGACGGGTGCCGCGCTAGTGGTGCTGGGAGGCCCTGCCATGTTGATCGGTCTCGGTGGTGGCGCAGCCTCGTCGATGGCCACCGGAGCAAGTGACGCGGATCTGGATTTTGCTAGTGTACAGCGAGGTAATCCCGAGATTGAACATCGCTGCCAGGAGGTCATTGATCAGTGTTGGCAACTGGGCGACGACAACCCGATACAGTTTATCCACGATGTCGGAGCCGGAGGACTATCGAACGCATTACCGGAATTGGTCAAAGACGGTAGCGTGGGTGGTCAGTTTGAATTGCGCGATGTCCCGAATGATGAGCCCGGTATGTCGCCGCTGGAAATCTGGTGTAACGAAGCCCAGGAACGCTATGTACTTGCGATAGCCGAAGACGACGTGGCGCGGTTTTCAGCGATCTGCGAAAGAGAGCGGTGTCCCTTTGCGATTGTTGGTAAAGCACAGCAGGCACATCATCTACAGGTGGACGACCAGTTGTTTAAAGATAAACCAGTGGATCTGCCGATGGCAGTGTTGTTTGGCGAGGTTCCGGTGTTGGCAAAGGATGTCTCGTCAAAACCGATTCCCGATGAGGAGGATTCTCAGACGTTAACGCTGGATCAGGCAGCACATCTGGTAATGGGGCATCCAACGGTAGCCAGTAAGAATTTCCTGATAACCATTGGTGACCGCACTGTTGGGGGCTTTGTCTCACGCGATCAAATGATCGGACCATGGCAGGTACCGGTTTCTGATGTGGCGGTTTCTGCCAGCAGCTATTCCGGCGTGAGCGGCGAGGCCATGGCCATAGGAGAGAGAACGCCACTGGCTCTGCTTGATGCACCGGCCTCAGGTCGCATGGCGGTTGGCGAGGTGATGACCAATATCACTGCCGCACGAATAGATGAAATTGGCAACATTAAGCTTTCCGCTAACTGGATGGCGGCAGTTGGACATCCTAATGAAGACGCGAACCTTTATAAGACTGTGGCTGCCGTTGGCCTTGAGCTTTGCCCGACGCTGGGCGTGTGCATTCCCGTAGGTAAGGATTCTACGTCTATGCAGACGCGTTGGCAGGAGGATGGTAGCGAGAAGACCGTGACGTCACCACTATCTTTAATAGTATCCGCGTTCTCACCTGTGTCTGATATCAGGAACACTTTGACACCGCAACTTGAACGTCGCGGCGACAGCATTCTGTTGTTTGTCGATTTGGCATCCGGGAATCAGCGTTTGGGTGGCTCTGTGCTCATGCAGTGTCAGAATCGTCTCGGTGGGGCAGTCCCTGATGTTGATGATGCAGACATGTTGAGACGATTCGTTAACTTACTACAGCGGGAATCGCTGCGTGCAAGAATTCTTGCCTACCATGACCGGTCAGACGGTGGTCTGTTCGCTACTCTGGCAGAGATGATCTTTGCATCAAGGATTGGCTTAAGTGTTACGGTCCCTGATGACGTTCAGCCGGTCGATTTTCTGTTCAACGAAGAGCTTGGTGTCGTCATTCAGATTGCAGCCGATGACTTGGTAGGTGTTAAAGCGATATTTTCTGCCGAAGATATTCCTGTGCAGGTTGTTGCCACAGAATCCCGAGGCGGGATGAGTGTGACTCAGTCAAACGAGGAACTTATGTCCCTCGATCGCGCAACATTACAGCGACGATGGAGTGAGACCAGTTATAACATTCAGTCTCTAAGGGACAATCCCCAGTGTGCAAGTGAAGAGTTCCAGCGCATAAGTGATGAGAACGATCCCGGGTTGTCTGTAAATCTGACCTATGATCTTGATGAGGATGTTGCTGCACCGATGATCGCCACTGGAGTTAGGCCGAGAATGGCCATCCTGCGTGAGCAGGGCGTTAACAGTCAGGTCGAAATGGCCGCCGCCTTCACTCGCGCTGGGTTTTCGGCAATCGATGTCCATATGAGTGAACTTCTTTCCGGTGAACAGGACCTTGATGAATATAAAGGGTTGGTCGCTTGTGGTGGCTTTTCTTATGGTGATGTTCTTGGCGCTGGGGAAGGTTGGGCGAAATCTATTCTGTTTAATGATCGGGGCAGAGATGTATTTGGATCTTTTTTTGATCGTGAAGATACATTTGGCCTCGGCGTATGTAACGGTTGTCAGATGTTCGCTGCTCTTAAGGAGCTAATACCTGGCGCTGCGGCGTGGCCACGTTTTGTGACAAACCGCTCGGAACAGTTTGAAGCAAGGTTTTCCCTCATTCAAGTGCTAGATAGTCCTTCGGTGTTGCTGCAGGGCATGGCTGACTCGCATATGCCGATTGCAGTGTCACACGGAGAGGGCAGAGCCGACTTTTCAGAATCCCAAGCAAACGCATTACTGGATAATGGTCAGGTCTCTCTACAGTTCGTTGATCACTATCTCGATGTCACCGAAACCTATCCCATGAATCCAAACGGCTCACCCTTAGGTGTCACCGGTGTTACGACGACCGATGGTCGTTTTACTGCAATGATGCCTCACCCGGAACGGGTCTACCGAACCTACCAGAATTCCTGGCATCCGGTTGAGTGGAATGAAGATAGTCCTTGGATGCGGATCTTTCGTAATGCTCGCGTGTATGTGAATTAATTGTCTTAGTGATATCCGTATGGAAGAGCACATGCGTTATCGTAGATCAATAACATGATCCAGATACCGGACCTCGAACGATCCCTCTAAGCGATCAGCGAAGTAGTATCTCAGCGTTTCCGTAATTACGGGGAAGGCGAGCTGGTCCCAGGGGATTTCGTCTTCACTAAAGAGTTTTGTTTGCAGAGACTCCTCTCCGGCGCAGAACTCTAGGTCCTCTAGGGTTGCACGAAAGAACATGTATACCTGTGAGATGTGGGGGAGACTGAACAGCGTATACAAACCATCAATGCCGACCCTGGCATTGGCTTCTTCCATCGTTTCACGCATTGCACCGTCGGCCGAAGTCTCACCGTTTTCGAGAAATCCAGCGGGTAAGGTCCACAGACCCAGGCGCGGTTCTATGGCGCGCTTGCACAACAAAACCTGATCTTTATGTATTGGCAGACACCCAGTGATGACTCTTGGGTTTTCGTAATGGATCACTGCACATTCTGTGCACACGTAACGCAGTCGGTTGTCTCCCTTGGGTACTTTTTGCGCCACGGCGTTGCCGCATTGATTGCAGAATTTCATGCGCCCAGTATAACCCAACGAAATGGGTTGACTGTGGTATTCTCGCGGCTGAAAAGTTGGAGGCAATATGATTTACGGTCTTAGAGATAAGGTACCGGAGCTTAAAGGCGATTGTTTTATCGCGGACAACGCGACGGTAATTGGTTCAGTTGTGCTGGGGCATGACGTCAATATTTGGTTTAACGCGGTTCTGCGTGGCGACAATGATGGTATCTATATCGGTGATGGCAGCAACATACAGGATGGCGCTGTTGTGCACGTGGATGACGGTTTTCCTGTTCACGTTGGTAAGAATGTAACCGTTGGACACAAAGTCATGCTTCATGGCGGTACGGTCGGTGATGAGTCGTTAATTGGCATGAATGCGGTGATTCTAAATGGCGCTAAGATTGGCAAGAATTGTTTGATTGGTGCACACGCGCTGATTTCGGAAGGTAAAGAGATTCCCGATGGGTCACTGGTGCTTGGTTCTCCGGGGAAAGTTGTACGTGAGGTCACACTGGAAGAAATAGCATTTTTTACGGTGAGCGCTGAGGGCTATGCTGCAAGGGGCCGAATGTATAACGAGCAGCTGACGCCAGTTTCGAAAGACTGATTGGGGTTGGATTTCCCGTTTTCGTAAGCTAAAGTTCGATTTTCTATCTGTTGAAAAGATTTGCAGGCATGAAAAGCGCAATTAAGCTAATTTCAAGAAACAGCTCCCCGCTGTTGCTGCCTGCTGCCCTACTACTACGACTGCCGTTGTAGGCGGCCATCTAAAACCTGCATCACACGGTTGCCCGTAGTTCTAATTTGAGCACCAGAACCGCCACAGGCGCTTTATAAATAACGTCGCAGGCGCAGGGCTAAAATCAAATACTCATAAAAGTAAAAAATCATGAACACAGAAAATCAATCGATAGACTCATCTCGAAAGCAGATGCCATTTCAAAAATATAAACCCTTCAAGCCGATAGCGCTGCAGGACAGGACCTGGCCAGATAAGGTTATCGACAAGGCCCCTCGCTGGTGCAGTGTTGATCTTAGAGATGGTAATCAGGCGCTGATCGATCCGATGACCCCCAACGAGAAGCAGAAGATGTATGATCTGTTGGTGGAAATCGGGTTTCAGGAAATAGAGGTAGGGTTTCCCGCTGCATCACAACCGGATTTTGATTTCGTGCGTCGCATTATTGAGGAAAACAAGATTCCGGACGATGTGACGATTCAGGTGTTATGTCAGGCCCGGGAAGAACTTATCGAGCGTACCTGTGAGGCGGTCGCCAGTGCCAAGAACGTTATCTTTCACTTGTATAACTCCACCTCGACGTTGCAACGCAGGGTTGTGTTCAACATGAGCCGTGAGGAAGTAATCAACATGGCCACTGAGGCGACCAAGGTCATCAAGCGTTACACCGACAAGCTTGAAGAAGCCGGTACCAATGTAACGTTGGAGTACTCTCCGGAGTCCTATACCGCAACCGAGATGGAATTTGCTGTGGATATCTGTACCGCAGTGATGGATGTGTGGCAGCCGACGGTGGACAAGAAGGTTATTCTCAACCTGCCTTCGACGGTGGAGATGGCAACGCCTAATATCTACGCGGACCAGTTGGAGTGGTTCATCCGGCATCTGCCGAATAGAGAGGCAGCGGTCATTAGTCTGCATACTCACAATGATCGAGGTACGGGCATCGCGGCTTCAGAGCTTGGCCTGATGGCTGGCGCTGAGCGCATAGAGGGCACGTTGTTTGGTAACGGGGAACGTACCGGTAACTGCGACGTTATTACGATGGCGATGAATATGTTCAGTCAGGGTGTTGATCCGGAGCTTTACTTATCGGATATGCCCAAGATTGTTGCCGTATCGGAAGAGTGCACCAAGATTCCTATTCATGTGCGTCAGCCTTATGCCGGTGAACTTGTGTTTACTGCATTCTCCGGCTCGCATCAGGACGCGATTCGTAAGGGGATGGCCTTTGTTGAATCCGGCAGCGATGGTGATTGGGAAGTGCCGTATTTACCTATCGACCCGGCTGATGTCGGCGGTTCTTATCGTGAGACCGTGAGAGTAAACAGCCAGTCCGGCAAAGGTGGCATTGCCTTTATTCTGGAGAACTACTTTGGTGTGTCACTGCCACGCGCGCTGTTACTTGAATTCAGCCCAATAGTTCAGGTGCTGACGGAGGAAAAGGGCGGCGAGCTGCAGCCGGAAGAAATCTGGAAGGCGTTTATATCAGAGTTCATTGAAGCTGACGGTCCTTACAAGTTAATCGACTATAAGCTTCGATCGGAAGGTGATGGCGAGATCTGCGAGGCCAACATCATTGTAGCTGAAAATGAGATGGCGTTGATCGGTCAAGGCTCCGGACCTATCGATGCGTTTGTGGATGGCTTGGTAAAGACGCTGAACGAACCCCTAAACGTAGTCGATTATCAGGAGTACGCACTAAACGAAGGTAAGGAAGCGCAGGCGATCTGTATTCTGGCGATTAGCGATGAGCACACCAACAAGTATTACGGTGTCGGTATCAGCCAGAACACGATCACTGCTGCATACAAATCTATTTTGGCTGCTACTAACCGTAAGTGGGTTCGATAGGACCGTTATGCAAGCCGGAGTGCCGTACCAGGCATAACGCAGCTTCTCGAACGACCGGCCATGGATGGCCGGTCTGGAAGGCGCACCAGGATGGTTTAGACCACGTTGTTATATGTTTCTATGCCGCACCCCAAGTGCGCTTAGTCTGGCAAGGGTCGTCCTTACTCGGCCAGTTACTCGTCGTCTAGGTCAGGTTCAGGTGCTTTCTCAAGGAGCGCCGTTTTAATCATATTGTCCTGAATCTGCACGATTTCAATGTGATAGCCTGCTAGGCCGATACAGCAACTGGAGTCAGGGATGGTTTCTAACTGTTCGATTATCAGACCGCTTAGGGTCTTTGGACCTTCCAGCGGTAATGTCCATCCCAAAGTGCGGTTAATGAAACGAATATGCGCGCCGCCATCTACAAGATAGCTGCCGTCGTCGTTGGGATGGATGTCAACGCTGGTTCCTGCGACGTTGGTGGTGAACTCCCCGACGATTTCCTCAAGGATATCTTCCATTGTTACGATGCCGTCAATGTCGCCATACTCGTCGACCACAAGTCCGATACGTTCTTTCGTTTGCTGGAAGTTTACTAACTGGGTTTGTAGGGGCGTATTCTCTGGCACGAAATAGGGTTCATCAGTTTCCTGAATAATGGCAGCTTTGCTCGGCTCTTCGGCAGTGAGAAACCGTGCAGCACTGCGCAGATGCAAAACCCCTAGTACTTTATCTATGTCTTCCTTATACACGGGTATACGTGTGTGCTGGGTAGTGCGAATTTGGTTAAGAATATCGTCAATGTCATCGGCGATATCGATTCCTTCGATATCGGTTCGGGGTACCATAATGTCATTGACAGTCACTTTGTTGAGGTCGAGCACACCCAGCATCATCCCCTGCGGTCTTTCTGCCATTGTGACACCCTCATTTACGACGGTGCGCAATTCGTCATGGGTCAGACTGTCGGGATCTTCTGATTCTTCTTTGGACACACCGACTAGGCGCAGCATGCCATTGCTAAACCTGATGACAGGCTCAACCAGTATCCAGCACAAAGCCATTAGGGGTTGCAGGATATATGCTGAAACCAGTGAGATTTTTTCCGGGTATGCCTCGGCGATGGTCTTGGGTGCGACCTCTGCGAAAATAAGAAACACCACTGTGCAGATAATTGGCGCCCATGCAACATGACTTTCGCCAAACATCTGTATTACCAGTATTGTAGCAATTGACGCCGCTGTGAAATTGACAAAGTTGTTGCCGATTAGAATAAGGCTAAGGAGCCGGTCCGGTCGCTTTAGTAGACGATTCGCTTTGCGAGCTCCACGGTTGCCTTCATTTGCCAGATGCTTCAATCGATATCGATTAACGCGCATCATGGCGGTTTCTGAGCCAGAAAAATAAGCAGACAGGAAAATCAGGATTGCAAGCGTGCCAAATAACGCGCCTACTGAGGGTTCGTCCAAAAAGGGCAGGCCTCGTCGTAATTAAGTGAAGGCAAGTTGTAACGAATAATACGGATTAGTGTCAAGTGTTGTCGACTGACGTTTCTAAACTCTTTCTAGGATAATTTCCAGTACAAGCTTGCTGCCGAAGTAGCCCAGCGCCAGGAGTCCAAATCCGCTCAAGGTCCACCTTGAGGCTACGGCGCCTCGCCAACCCCATTTGATTCTACCCCAAAGCAGCACCCCAAACACGGTCCAAGCTGCCATGGTGATGGTGGTGTGATGTATGAGCCCAGGATTGCCAATGTCTTGAAGAAATATAAACCCTGTCAGAATGGAAAGGCTTAGCAATAACAGTCCGGCGCCAAGCATTTCAAATAAGAGTGCCTCCATGGTCTCGAGCGGTGGTAGCATTTTAATGACTTTCAGCTTGCGGTGTTTTAGCTCATAGTTACCGTAGGACAGGAATGCGGCCTGCAGTGCGGCAATGGTCAGCAGCCCGTAGGCGAAAACTGACAGCACAATGTGCGACCCGATGCCGTATGAAATATCGTGGCGGGGAGTATATGAACTATCGATGCTGAGTTGTAACAGGATGGAAACCGCAGCCACGGGAAAGATCACCACAAAAAGACTTTCAACGGGTAGTCGAAAGTTGCTGATACTCAAAATTGAGGCAATGGCGAATGTCATCAGCGATAGCATGGGATACAGACCAAGGTCTATACCGACGTCGGTGTAGAATCCCAAGTAACTAGTGACACCGTGAAATAGCACCGCGGTCAGACCAACGCCGGTGATGATACGCTTATTATTTCCTTTGGACGTAAATTGCAGGCCTGTACCAATGAGGTAAAAAAGTACTGCAAGTAGTCCAGGAATTGCAGGATTCATACTACCTGACCTCTCACTAAAGGTTGCTGAAAAAAGTTGGTACCCCACATCGGTCTTCCTTCACTTCGCCAGCTATTCGGACTATTTTGCCACATTTTGGCGCCGTAGGTTCATCGTTTCCACCATGGGGCCAGACACTTAAGTTATACTGCGTGTTCCAATAACTGATGTATTTATATTTTGTTTGACTCATTAACAGAACGGCTAAGTCAGTCACTTGCAAATATTAGCGGCAAGGCGAAGCTCACAGAAGAGAATATAGAAGGGACTTTGCGTGAGGTACGCAGGGCGCTCCTGGAGGCCGACGTAGCGCTGCCAGTCGTTAAAAGCTTCGTGTCTGATGTTCAGGTGAGAGCTTTGGGCCAGGAAGTTTCCTTCAGCCTCTCTCCTGGACAGGTATTCGTCAAGATAGTTAATGAAGAGCTAACTCGGGTCATGGGCGAGCATTCAGATTCTCTTGATCTAAGCTCGCAACCACCAGCGGTTGTTCTTCTTGCGGGTTTACAGGGCGCGGGCAAGACGACATCTGTTGCCAAACTCGCGCACTGGTTGCGAACCCGTGAGAAAAAACAGGTCATGGTAGTGAGCACCGATGTGTATCGCCCCGCTGCGATTGATCAGCTGCGAACTCTAGCGGGAGACGCAGACGTCAAGTTCTTCGAAAGTAATCCTGATCAGAAGCCCATTGATATAGTGAACGATGCATTGGCTGAAGCTCGTAAGCAATTTGTTGATGTGCTGATTGTGGATACTGCGGGTAGGTTACATGTCGATAGCGATATGATGGATGAGATCAGAACGCTGCATGGCAGTCTAAACCCTGTAGAAACTTTGTTCGTGGTTGACTCTATGACAGGCCAGGACGCTGCTAACACTGCGCAGGCTTTCAACGAAGTATTACCGTTGACGGGGGTGATACTAACCAAGACCGATGGTGATGCGAGAGGTGGCGCCGCGTTGTCTGTACGCTCAATAACCGGTAAACCAATTAAGTTCATGGCGGTGGGTGAGACAATCGATGCGCTTGAAGCGTTTTATCCAGATCGAATCGCGGGCCGGATACTTGGTATGGGCGATGTACTTTCTCTCATTGAGGAGGCGGAGCAAAAAGTTGATAAAAAGAAAGCCAAGAAACTCGCTCGTAAAATTAAGAAGGGGAAGAAATTTGATCTTGAAGATTTTAGAGATCAGATCCAACAGATGAACAACATGGGTGGCATCTCGGACCTTATGGATAAGATGCCTGGTATGGGCAACATGAAGGCCGCGGTGGCAGATAAGGTCAACGAAAAACAATTTGTTCAAATGGAAGCGATCATTAATTCCATGACGCCTAGTGAACGGCATTATCCGGACAGTATCAATGGCTCGCGTAAAAAACGCATTGCCATGGGTTCCGGTGCCCAAATTCAGGATATCAATCGACTGCTAAAGCAGCATAAACAGATGCAGAAAATGATGAAAAAACTTACCAAGAAGGGTGGAATGGCCAATATGATGCGTGGCTTGGGTGGAATGCAACCCCCACTGGGAAATTTTCCAGGACGGTAGAAGTTTCAAGTCCGCAATACCATATTTCGGCTTCCAAGTACTTCATTGAAAGCCGGAATCCTTTACCGTAAAATAGCGACCCCTTTGGCAGTCCACCCCATTATAGGGCACGGTTTGTCTGGTTAGCAATAATAAAATTATAAAGGAAATCAAATAGATGGTGGTCATTCGCTTATCCAGAGGTGGCAGCAAGAAGCGACCTTTTTACCATTTTACGGTCGCTGATAATCATCGGGCCAGAGATTCTCGGTTCATCGAACGGTTGGGATTTTTCAATCCGGGTGCGAAAGGACAGGAAGAGACTATCCGGGTTGACGTAGAGCGTGTCGATTACTGGGTGCGACAGGGAGCACAAATGTCACCGCGAGTTAAGAAGCTGGTAAAGGACTACAAGAAAACATCAGCAGCTGAAGTTTCAAATGGTGACCAGGACGCAGCGTAAGGTCCTTCTCGGTCGTATAAACGCAGCATACGGTTTAAAGGGTTGGGTCAAGATTTTTTCTTATACAGACCCACAGGAGGAAATTCTTAAATATAATCCTTGGTCGCTCAGACGGCGAAATGTTGAGAAGTGGGTAGAACTAGAGCAGGGAAGAAAACACGGTAAAGGGCTTGTAGCAAGGCTTGTTGGTGCAGAGGACCGCGATCATGCAGAAGCTTTGGTAGGCAACCAGATATGGGGGGAATTACCGGACCTTGAAGACGGTGAATATTATTGGCACCAGCTTCAGGGGATGGTAGTGAAAAATGAGGTCGGCGAGGTGCTTGGAAGTGTCGATCATATGATAGAAACAGGTGCCAATGACGTGATGGTTGTTGAGCCAACGTCAGAAAGCATTGACGATGAAACACGCCTTATTCCATACGTCGACGAGCATATAGTGGTCGACGTCGATCTAAAAGGTGAAAGCATTGTTGTAAACTGGCAGGCAGACTACTAGCGATGTGGCTTGGTGTTGTTTCGCTTTTTCCGGAGATGTTTGGAGCAGTGACCGACTTTGGGATTACCGGTCGAGCAGTTGATCGAGGTCTGGTTGAACTGGATTATTTTAATCCACGAGACTTTACATCAGACAGGCACAGGACGGTGGACGATAAGCCTTACGGCGGTGGACCTGGCATGTTGATGAAGGTCCAGCCATTGCGAGACGCTATTGGTGCAGCGCGAGTTGCTATTGAAGGTCGTGGTGGGAGTGGCAAGGTTATTTGTCTGTCACCTCAGGGAAAACGCCTTGATCAGCAGATTCTGAAAGATCTGGCTATGTCTGAGGCGCTGATATTAGTAGCTGGACGCTACGAAGGTGTTGATGAACGGCTGATTGAACACGAGATAGATCTCGAATTGTCGATTGGCGATTACGTGATCAGCGGTGGTGAACTTGCCGCGATGGTGCTGGTGGATGGACTTACCAGATTGTTGCCAGGTGTGGTTGGCGATGAAGAATCGATTGAGAGAGATTCTTTTTTCAACGGGTTGCTGGATTATCCGCAGTATACTCGCCCGCCGGAAATAGAAGATTATGCAGAGGACGGCAGTGTGCCGACGGTCTTGTTGAGTGGTAATCATGAAGATATTGTTCGATGGAGAATGAAACAAGCGCTCGGCAGAACATATGAGCGCCGTCCAGACTTGCTCTATGAGCATGAACTGGATGAAGACAGCAAAAAGTTATTACAGCAATATTTCGACGAAAACCCATGAGCGGGTTGAATGTGAACGGCCCTGAGCTGAATAGACAACAAAAGGGATACAAGATGAGTAAGAAAGATTCAAAGATGGTTGATTGGTCAAAGGGCGGTCGCAAGAGCAAGGCTGTGGCTTTGGTTGAGTCTGCGCAGCTTAAATCCGATGTGCCACAATTCGGTGCTGGTGATACGGTGATTGTTCAGGTACGTGTACGGGAAGGAAATCGTGAGCGTCTTCAGGCTTTTGAAGGTGTCGTAATTGGAAAGCGGAATCGAGGTCTTAATTCAGCTTTCACAGTAAGAAAAGAATCCCATGGTGTTGGTGTCGAGCGGTCGTTCCAGACCCACAGTCCCCTGATCGATAGCATCACAGTGAAGCGCCGCGGTGATGTTCGGCAGGCGAAGCTCTATTATCTGCGTGAGCTTAGTGGGCGTAAGGCGCGGATTCGCGAGAAGCTATAGAGGGGCTTCAGTCTCTACGCTCCTTGTTTTGAGCGACTTTTTGGTATGCCCTAAGGAAAGTGTAAGGCGTGTCCATACTTCATGTGAGCACGTCCTTCTGCGCTAAATTTCAACGTCCCTTCCGATAATTTACTCCGATGCTTTACCCTTCCCTGCGGACTGGAAGGGTGAATCTAATGACACACAACTCTGTACAACACTGCGCTTAACACCTAGAACTATTGATCGAATGGAACTGATTGGAAAAGTGTTGGGTATGCGTTCCGAAGATCGTTTTCACCACAGATGGCGAACTATAAGTTTACATGGATGTGTTCACAGAGGGCTTGCCTCATCCCCTCGGATGGTGAGTTTGATGTAGTTCTTTTATCCTGTGCTGCGCGATGTGGGTATAGATCTGGGTGGTGGATAGATCGCTGTGACCAAGAAGTAACTGCACCACCCGAAGATCGGCGCCGTGATTGAGTAGATGTGTTGCAAATGCATGACGCAGGGTATGCGGTGATAGCTTTTTATTGATTTCAGCTGTCCGGGCGTGGGCCTTTATCCGATACCAGAACGCCTGCCGCGTCATCGGCTCGCCTCGATTGCTCGGAAACACAGCGTCTTGGTTAAGGTTTTTCTTCAAAAGGCTATTGCGAGATTGGTCGATGTAATTGGTCAGCCAGGTCATCGCCTCATCACCCATTGGTACAAGTCGCTCTTTCGATCCCTTGCCGACGATTCTTACCACTCCCTGTTTCAGATTGATCTCTGTTATCTTCAGATTGACGAGTTCGCTTACACGTAATCCGCAGGCGTACAATACCTCTAGCATTGTGCGGTCTCTGTATCCGATTGCGGTTGATAAGTCTGGCGAAGCCAGCAATTTTTCGACGTCCTCCTCTGTTAACGAATCTGGCAAGGGCCGGCCGAGTTTTGGATTCTCTACCCTCAAGGTTGGATCTTGAGTAATGCGGTTTTCGCGAACAAGATAACGAAAGAAGCTGCGCAGACAAGATAGCGCACGGGCCGTAGTGCGGGAGCTTATTCCCTTGGCCATTCTGTTGGAGAGGTAGCTTAAGACATCATCTCGACGTATTTCATCAATTCTCCTACCATAGGTCTCTGCCCAGGCTGCGAAGGTTGTGAGATCGAGGCGGTAGGACCTTAAGGTATTCTGACTCAGACCTTTCTCCAGCCATAGACTGGTGAGGAAGGTTTCGATTAGCGGCTTTTCAGAAGTTTCTTCTAACAATGGAGAAGATTTTTGTTGAGTTCGGAAACCACTTTACTGCATCCATGGGATCGTTTCGAGAAATTGCGTTAGGAATCTCTCTACTGTTAACGAGGTCTAAGGTATTATCTGCTGCTTAACTCAAGAGATTTGATATGAAAATTACTATCAGCGCCTGTTTGTTACTGTTGAATATCGTCACCAACGCTGCGATTGCTATTGAACCTGACGAGCTGCGCGCTAAATTAGCTAAAGCGGCGCCTAACCTTGGCATAGATGCTATTGCGGATAGTATCCTTGAGGATTTTTATCAGGTACGACTAGTCGATGGATCCATCCTGCATGTTACTGCAGATGGTGAGTACTTCGTTTATGGCGATTTGTATGCGCTGCGGGCAGATGATATCTACAATTACACAGAAGAAGACCGAAAGAAGGCCAGACTAGCAATTCTCAATAGTATCGACGAGTCAAGCATGATTGTCTTTGCACCATTTGGAGAAACAAAAGCTACGGTCACGATTTTCACGGACATCGACTGCGGATACTGTCGAAAACTACATAATGAAGTTCCTGCACTGCATAGCAGGGGAATCGCGGTACGGTACCTAGCTTACCCACGCAGTGGTATTTTTAACCCCGGAACTAGAGATCACACGTCTTCTTTTAAGAAGTTAATGTCATCTTGGTGCGCGGAAAATCCGCAACTCGCGCTCACTCTAGCTAAGACTGGGACCGAGATTGAAGAGGTTGAATGCGAGAATCCGATCGAAATGCACCATTTTCTTGGCGGGCAACTGAATTTTAGTGGGACGCCTGCGCTGGTGTATGACGATGGTACGATGGTTATTGGTTACAGAAATGCGGAACGACTAGCGTTGGAACTCGGCATTAATTAACTCGGTAAACTACGGTAATGGAAGAAGATTTTCCACGAATAAGGCGATTGCCCCCCTATATTTTCAGCATCACAGATAGTTTGAAGCGTGAGGCTCGTGCGCGTGGCGAGGATATTGTTGATTTTGGTATGGGGAATCCAGACCAGGCTACACCGGAACATATCGTCGACAAGCTGGTTGAAACCGTGCAGCGTAGTGACACTCATCGCTACTCACAATCGAAGGGTATTCCCCGTCTAAGACGTGCCATCTGCAATTGGTACAAAAAGAACTTTGACGTTGACCTAGACCAGGAAGATGAGGCGATAGTTACTTTGGGTTCAAAAGAGGGCATAGCACATCTTGCGATCGCGATTCTTGGGCCTGGTGATGCGGTACTCGTACCGAATCCTTCCTATCCGATACATCCTTATGGATTTGTGATTGCTGATGCCGATGTGCGCCACGTGCCACTCACGGCAGATATAGATTTTTTCTCAGAGCTTGAGTCCGCAATCACCAATACTTGGCCTAAGCCAAAGGTGCTGATGATTAACTTCCCAGGAAATCCGACCACCCAGTGCGTGGATCTTAAGTTTTTTGAGAATGTCATCAGTATAGCCAAGGAACATCAAATCTGGGTTATTCAGGATCTTGCCTATGCGGATCTAGTTTTTGACGGCTATGAAGTGCCATCAATCCTGCAGGTGCCAGGCGCGAAGGATGTGGCTGTTGAGTTTTTCTCAATGTCAAAAAGTTACAACATGCCGGGATGGCGAGTAGGCTTTTGCGTTGGCAATAAAACACTGGTCGGCGCGCTTGGCAGAATTAAATCATACTTGGACTACGGTATGTTTACTCCCATTCAGGTAGCGGCGATTGCTGCGCTCGAGGGTGACCAGAGTTGTGTGGGAGAGATTAGGCAAATGTACAAGAGTCGTCGAGATGTCTTGTGCGATGGATTAAATTCAATTGGCTGGGAAGTAACACCTCCAAAGGCCACCATGTTTGTATGGGCTAAGATACCGTTAGAGTATCGGAATATGGGGTCACTAGAATTCACCAAACTCATATTGCAGGAAGCAAAAGTTGCGGTTTCCCCTGGAGTCGGATTTGGTCAATACGGTGATGACCATGTACGATTTGCACTTATAGAGAACGAACATCGTACCCGCCAAGCCATCAGAGGCCTGCGGCGTATGTTCAAAAATGCGGAAGGCAGAAAATAATGCAAATTGGGATCTGTGGCTTAGGTACTGTTGGTTCTGGTGTGTTTAACCTCATCTCAGAGAATGGCCAAGAAATAAAGCGTCGTATCGGAAGGGAAGTCACCATTGCTCAGGTTGGCTGTCGTCGTGATCATCTAGACTGTGATCTATCGGCCACTAACGTTACGCGAGATATTTTCGATGTCGTAAAGAATCCTGATGTGGACGTCGTTCTTGAACTCATTGGTGGTACCGACGATGCGCTTATGTTAGTTATGGAAGCAATTAACAACAAGAAGCATGTTGTTACTGCAAATAAGGCACTCATTGCTGAGCATGGCGACGAGATATTTAGTGCAGCGTCGACAAATGGTATTCAGGTCAGATTCGAAGCGGCAATCGCCGGTGGAATTCCGATTGTAAAGGCGGTTAGAGAGGGTCTTTCTGCTAACAAAATAGATTGGGTCGCTGGAATTATCAACGGTACTTCGAACTACATTCTGACAGAAATGTCGAAGCCGGGTAGTGTGCTTGCTTTTGCGGATGTTTTGAAGCACGCGCAGGAATTGGGCTATGCAGAAGCGGACCCAACGTTTGATGTGGAAGGAATTGATGCGGCTCATAAGTTGACGATCCTGGCATCAATCGCATTCGGTATTCCATTGCGTTTCGATGAAATCTACACGGAAGGTATTTCAGGAATTACGGCGGAAGATATTGGTTATGCCAGAGAATTGGGTTACACCATAAGGCATTTGGGGATTGCACGTAATCTGAAAGACTCGGTTGAATTAAGAGTTCATCCTTGTTTGGTGGCTAATGATCACATGCTGGCGCAGGTAAACGGCGTAATGAATGCTGTTATGGTGGGAAGTGATGCTGCGGGATCGACTATGTATTATGGCGCGGGTGCGGGGTCAGGCCCAACAGCGTCTGCTGTAATGGGAGATGTGATAGATATCGTGCGTACCGACGGTGTTCACTCGGTTGCTAACTTGGGTTTTGTGGAGGAATCCCTTGAAGCTAAACGAGTCATGGAAATCCATGAAATCGTGGGTGGTGCTTATTTGCGAATGGTGGTTTCTGACAAGCCCGGTGTCATGGCTCATATATCTACTATCCTGAGCTACCACGAAATCAGTATCGAAGCACTCATCCAGAAGGATGCGCGCGGTGTTGATGCCCATGTGGTAATTATTACCAATAGGGTTTTGGAAAAATCTTTGAACGATGCGATGCAAGAACTTGCAGATCTCGAAGAAGCGAAAGGCGAGATGGTGAGCATTAGAGTTGCTGAATTCTCATAAGAGATGACAAGGATACTGATCCGACGTCCAGCGACTCAGGTTGAAGATTCTGAAGCGCTAACTCCCTTACAACACCGTCTGTTTTCCGGTCGTGGAATAACAAACGCTGTAGAACTACAACATGATCTAAGCGAACTGTTGCCTCCGGTTAACATGTTGGGTCTCGAGAAGGCAGCGACTATTTTGGCTAATGCCGTTCAGCAAGCCAGGCAGATACTCATTGTTGGTGACTATGATGCAGATGGTGCCACAAGTTCTGCTCTAATGGTAAGCGCGCTGCGGGCAATGGGTTGTAGCAAGGTGGACTACCTAGTCCCGAATCGATTTAATTTTGGCTATGGGCTGACACCTGAGATCGTAGAGATTGCGCGAAAGGTTAGTCCGGATCTTATCGTAACTGTCGATAATGGTATTTCCAGTGTGTGTGGTGTTAACGAGGCGAATCGTTATGGCATTGAAGTGGTGATTACTGATCATCATCTTCCGGGTGAAGAGATACCTGCCGCGGCCGCCATTGTGAATCCAAATCAGTCCGGGTGCAGATTCGCAAGCAAGAATCTGGCGGGTGTTGGTGTTGCTTTCTATTTACTTTCCGCGGTGCGTCAACAGCTGCGATTCGAAGGGTGGTTTGATAGTCAGCCAATACTTCGATTGTCTGACTACCTAGACCTAGTTGCCTTGGGTACTATCGCGGATGTGGTACCGCTGGACAGGAACAATCGTGTCCTAGTAAACGAAGGACTACGCCGAATAAGGGCAGGACGGGCAAGACCTGGCATCAATGCGCTATTACATTGCGCTGGCGTGGATTTTCGGTGTGTAACTACTCGCGAGCTAGCCTTTGGTGTTGGTCCGCGACTAAACGCAGCGGGTCGTCTTCAGGATATGTCTTTGGGTATTGAGTGCCTTCTTTCAGGTGGTGATAGCGCTTATCAATTTGCGAGGACGCTAAACGATATCAACAATGCTCGAAAGGACATTGAAGGTGAGATGAAGCAGCAGGCAGAGATGGCGCTTAGCTCCATTCCAGTTGAAAAATCACTTGTTGGAATCTGTTTGTACCACCAAGATTGGCACCAGGGGGTTGTAGGCATTGTGGCTTCTAGGATCAAAGACAAGTCACATCGTCCGGTCATTGCTTTTGCCAAAGTCTCCGAAACTGAGCTGAAAGGATCCGCAAGATCGGTTAGCGGTTTTCATATTCGTGATGCCCTTGATGCTATCGCAACACGCAATCCCGGACTCGTGAATAAGTTCGGTGGCCACGCGATGGCGGCAGGCTTAAGCCTGGAGTGTTCCAATTATGAGAGGTTTGCGGAAGAATTCGACATTGAGGCGAGATGTTGGCTGAGTGACGAAGATCTGCAGAATAAATTGGTAAGCGATGGTGAACTTGAAGAGATCACCATGGATGTGACGCAAACTGTGGTAAATGCCGCTCCTTGGGGACAGGGTTTTCCTGAGCCGGTTTTTGATGGTCGCTTTGAGGTTATTGAGCAGCGTATTATTGGGGAACGCCATTTGAAGTTGAAGGTTCGTCCGCTTGATAGTCAGCAGATACTCGACGCGATTGCTTTTAATCATCCATTTCTGTTGGAACGCCGCGTACTTCGCGTCGCTTATCGGCTTGATATTAATCGTTATAGAGGGCGTGAGTCGGTGCAGCTTATTATCGAAGAAACGGATGTGAGTGAGCCCCAGTAGACCTTCATGGCGCGAAGGCAAAAGGTACCAGTGTAGAAACATACATCCGATACCTTTCCGAACTGGAAAGGTTTAGAATGCGCCTTTTTTCGGCAAGGCCCCTCACGTGGAAGTCAATCCACTGACAACTAGAATCAAAGACCTTCAGGAACGCACAGACGTTCTCAGGGGGTACCTTTGACTACGATGAAAAGAAGGATCGACTAGCAGAGGTCGAGCTGGAGCTTTCTGATGCCAGCGTGTGGGACAATCCTGAAGCGGCGCAAAATCTAGGTAAGGAACGATCAACACTGGAAATAGTGGTTCGTGGCATTGATTCACTCGCAAATAGTTTGGGGGATGTTCAGGACATCATTGAACTCGCCGCGGAAGAAAATGATGAATCGCTCCTCGAAGAGGTGACAAACGACCTCGAAGCATTAACCAAACGACTCGAAGCGCTCGAGTTCCAGCGAATGTTCTCCGGACAGATGGATGCGAATAGTGCTTACATGGATATACAGTCTGGTTCCGGTGGCACAGAAGCTCAGGACTGGGCAGAGATGTTGCTGCGTATGTATTTGCGCTGGGGTGAACGTCACGGGTTCACCGCTGATATCATGGAGTATTCGGAAGGCGATGTGGCTGGCATCAAAGGAGCAACGATTCGCTTTGTTGGCGACTATGCTTTCGGTTGGTTAAGGACAGAAACCGGTGTGCACCGGTTGGTGCGCAAATCCCCATTTGACTCGGGGAATCGAAGACATACCTCTTTTGCCGCTGTGTTTGTGTCGCCGGAACTGGACGATGATATTGAGATCGATCTTGATATGTCACAAGTGCGGGTTGATACCTATCGTGCCAGTGGTGCGGGCGGGCAGCATGTTAACAAGACTGATTCAGCTATTCGCCTTACCCATACACCAACAGGCATTGTGGTGCAGTGTCAGAATCAAAGATCTCAGCATCAGAACAAGGATCAGGCAATCAAGCAGCTCAAGGCCAGACTTTACGAAATGGAAGAGCTGGCAAGGCGTGAGGAACTCAGGGAAATTGAAGACAACAAGTCTGACGTTAGCTGGGGAAGTCAGATAAGATCGTACGTATTGGATAGTGCGCGGATTAAGGATCTGCGGACTAATGTTGAAACCGGCAGCACCCAAGCTGTATTGGACGGAGACCTAGACCCGTTTATCGAAGCGAGTCTAAAACAAGGGTTGTAACGCGCGAGGTGCACCGAATAGTATGAGAGGAAGCGTGGAAGACAACGAAAACGAAATAGTTGCATTACGCAGGAACCACCTACAGGAGTTGCGGGAGCAGGGTCAGCCGTTCCCCAACGACTTCAGGCGTACGCATCTGGCCACTGAGTTGCATGAAGCGCATAGCGAAAGCAGCAAAGAGTCATTGCAGGAGTCGGCAGTACCCACAACTGTAGCGGGAAGGGTCGTGTTGCGCCGGTTGATGGGCAAAGCGAGTTTTATCACGCTTCAGGATGTATCCGGAAGAATCCAACTCTATGTGCGTCAGGATGAACTTGGTGATAAAGCTTATGGTGAGTTCAAGCGCTGGGACCTTGGGGATATTGTTGGTGCATCGGGAACACTAATGCGCACAAACAAGGGCGAGCTTTCAATCGCGGTGCAAGAGATTCGCCTGCTAAGTAAATCAATTCGCCCTTTACCGGAAAAGCACAAAGGCTTGACGGATACCGAGACGCGATATCGCCAGCGTTATTTAGACCTCATCGTTAACGAAGAGAGCCGCAATGTATTTATCCGGCGTGCTCAGGTCATTGATGGAATACGCCGCTTCTTTATCGATCGCGACTTCATGGAAGTGGAAACACCCATGATGCAGGCGACGCCCGGCGGGGCAACCGCTGCTCCCTTTATCACTCATTACAACGCGCTCGACGTCGATATGTACCTGCGCGTAGCGCCGGAACTGAATCTTAAGCGATTAGTGGTCGGTGGTTTTGAACAGGTCTTTGAGATCAATCGCAATTTCCGCAACGAAGGGATGTCCACAAAGCACAGTCCTGAGTTTACCATGCTTGAATTCTATTGGGCGTACCATGACTACAATGATTTGATGGATTTAACCGAGGCGCTGCTAAAGGAGGTTACCCAATCCGTTTTAGGTACGACCAGCTTTACGTTTCAGGAAAAGGATATTGATCTGAGCAAGCCGATTAAACGATTGACGCTGATCGAAGCTATCTTGGAATTCAATCCACACATTGATGCGGCTGAACTTGAAGACGCAAAAACTCTTGCTGCCCTAGCAGATAAAGTGGGTGTTGAAGTAGAGGACCATTGGGGCGCGGGTAAGTTGTTGATGGAGATATTTGAGGCGGTGGTTGAAGACAAGATAGAGCAGCCGCTGTTCGTGACTCAACATCCTGCAGAGGTTTCACCGCTAGCGCGGCGCAATGACGAAAATCCTGAAGTTACCGATCGGTTTGAATTGTTCGTCATGGGTAAAGAAATCGCCAACGGTTTCTCGGAACTGAATGATGCCGAAGATCAGGCGGCACGATTCCGTGAACAGGCGGTTGCTCGAGAATCCGGCGACGATGAAGCGATGTATTATGATGAGGACTACATCATGGCGCTAGAGCATGGGCTGCCACCTACTGCCGGAGAAGGTATTGGCATTGATCGGCTGGTGATGATGCTTACGGATTCCCCATCGATTCGGGACGTTGTGTTGTTCCCCCATATGCGACCGAAATCCACGGATGGCTGAAATTCAGCTTGAGCAGGGTTGGCTGTCGCAGCTAAGTGCGGAGTTCGACAAGCCTTATATGAAATTCCTGCGTTCCTTTCTGGTTGGCGAAAAATCCAAGGGAAAAACCATCTATCCCAGGGGCAGTGAGTACTTTGCGGCACTAAACTCAACACCTCTTGAAGAGGTGAAGGTCGTTATCCTGGGTCAGGATCCTTACCACGGTCCTGATCAGGCCCATGGACTTTGTTTCTCTGTGAAGCAGGGTGTCGCGCCGCCACCTTCGCTGGTGAATATTTTCAAAGAGATTAGTGAGGATCTTGGAGTTCCCAATGAGTTTCAGCATGGTTGTCTGGATAGCTGGGCAAAGCAGGGCGTTCTGCTGCTAAACAGCGTGCTAACAGTTGAACGGCATCGTGCGGCGTCCCATCAGGGCAAGGGCTGGGAAACCTTTACTGACAGGGTTATCGAGATCCTTTCCCGTGATAGAGAAGGCTGTGTCTTCTTGTTGTGGGGCAGTTATGCCCAGAGAAAGGGTAGCTTCATAGATCAGTCCAAACACCTGGTGTTGAAGTCACCGCATCCTTCGCCACTTTCTGCCCATCGGGGGTTCTTTTCCTGCAAGCACTTTTCCAAATGTAATGAATATCTTATTGCACAGGGCAAGACCCCCATTGACTGGGCGGCCATTTAGCCAACACATTCGTAATGCCTTGCTAGGCAGTTGGGCCTGGGAGTTGTTTTTCGTAGCCTTCAGGCGCAGCGCCAAAATGGAAGAGCGAGACCCGAAGGGGCTTGTGGAGGAGTTGGGGGAAGACGGGGGGACGCCCAGTCAGGGCCGCAAGCCGCGGAGAAAAACAACTCCCAGGTCCAACTGCCGCCTGATGAAGCTTAAGTAAGTGGCATTGGGGTCAGGGTCAGGAATTCACCATTGGGGGTCTCTGCGGCGATGGTGTTCTCACCGGGGTTTGCGATTACCGCCAGCGCCTCGCTGGCTGCGACTGCAACCACGCTGCCTTTCGATCTCCCGGTAACCTGTAATTCATCACCTACAGCGAGTGATTTCTCGAAGAACGTGTGGTGTAAACCACGTTTCAGGTCACCCAGGTATTGAGCTCTGGCTACGATTTCTTGGCCAAGATAACAGCCTTTGTTGAAATCAATACCACCCAGCAAGTGCAGGTTGAACATCTGCGGCAGATATTGATCAGCGGTGGCTGATTCTACCCATGCCAGACTATTCGTACAGTCTGCTGCGGCCCAATCCTCGGCGCCTGATTCGTCACCAAGCTGCGTCATGCTCCAAAGCTCGTGTCGGTTGTCATCGACCTGGAGCCGCATGCCTTCGCCATCCGCAGTATCTATCCTTTCGGGGACAGTCTTTTCTTCAACGACACCGTGGCAGTACCAGAGGTCGCTAACGTCGACTAATTCAGCCTTGGAAAATACTATGTATTTGCTAAGGAACTCCATGGTGTCCTGCACACGACTCTTGTGCATACGCATGAGTAATCCGTCGTAGGTTGGTGCGATTCTGAAGTTAGTGACCATGCGGCCCTTTATGTTACAGATCGCTCCGAGATTTTCACTCTGTGACAGCTTGTCTACATCACAGGTGGTGTATCCCTGCATAAATGTTTTTGCATCCCGCCCATTGACGGCGAGGAACCCAAATTGGGATAGTCTGATTATTGTGTTCATGGCCATATTCTATACTGTGGAAATTTAGATGGCAGTATCAAAAAATGTTCTCTAAAGCGGAAAAAAATCGCCTTCGGTGGCGCTCACGACGCGGCATGCTGGAATTGGATCTGCTTCTGGTGCCCTTCTTCGAAGCAAAGTTCGAAGCGCTGACGGAAGAACAGCAGCAGAATTTCGTCAAGTTGCTCGAGCAGGACGATCCTGACCTGATCGAGTGGTTTGCGCGCCGCGAGCGCGTCCAGGATGATTCCCTTCATAAACTGGTGAAAATGATTCTGGATCATGCATAGCCGGACACATGAGTAGTTCATGATTAAACCAGTCAGTACTCGGTTTCGACTTGGACGTTTCGGTCACGCTGGGTGCGTTACATCTTCTTCTTTGCAGCGCTGCGACCTTTGCCGTTTTTCTATCCGGTTTGCCGTCATACGCTAAAATAGTAGCTGGTATTCTGATGGCCGTCTCCCTAGCGTTCAGGTTGTATCGATATGTGCTGCTCTGTCCTCCCCGTTCTGTAGTCGCGATCCACTATCGTGAACCCTCATGGTTACTGCGTCTTCGTTCAGGAGAAGAGGTGCACTCGAAGTTCAGTGCTCAAGTGCTGCTCACCAGTTTTCTATTGGTAATCTACTTTGTAGATGAGCAGGGTCGTCGCTTTGCCGTGTTGATGTTTAAAGATTCTGTAAGTGACGAGCAGCATCGTCTGGGCCGAGTATTTTTTAATATATAGGGTGTTACCGAATAGCGTTTTAACCGTAATTCGGCGGTACCAATAACGTGTCGTGGGGGTCCGTCAAAAGATCCGGATAGTCCAACGTGAAATGTAGTCCGCGACTTTCCTTTCTGCGTATCGCGCTCTGAATAATGAGATCAGCAACGGTGATTAGGTTGCGAAGTTCCAGTAGGTCATTGCTGATCTTATAGTTGCTGTAATACTCAGTGACCTCCTGATTAAGGAGCAGTACCCGTCTTCTGGCTCGCTGCAGTCGTTTATCAGTCCGGACGATTCCCACGTAGTCCCACATGAATCGCCGTAATTCATCCCAGTTGTGAGAGATGATGACGTCTTCATCAGAGTTGGTCACCTGAGACTCGTCCCAGTCCGGGATGGTAAAGTCTATTGGTTGTTCTTTGGGCTGCGTCATTATGTGTTTCGCGGCAGCGGTCGCAAAGACCATGCATTCCAGTAGTGAATTACTGGCCATTCGATTCGCCCCGTGGAGCCCGGTGAAACTAGACTCGCCAATAGCATATAGATTGGGGACGTCGGTTTGCCCGTGCATGTCCGTGACGATCCCGCCACAGGTGTAGTGTGCGGCTGGAACAATGGGTATGGGTGAGGTCGTTATGTCGATACCAAGTTCCAGACACCTGCCATAGATGGTTGGAAAGTGGGATTTGATGAATTCGGGTTCTTTATGGCTGATGTCGAGGTATACACAATCACAACCCAGGCGTTTCATTTCGTGATCAATGGCGCGGGCGACGATGTCCCGAGGCGCGAGTTCACCCCGGTCATCAAATCGCTGCATAAACTCCTGGCCATCTGGTAATATGAGTTTGGCCCCTTCTCCGCGGAGCGCTTCAGAAATCAGAAACGATTTGGCTTCCGGGTGGTACAGACAGGTCGGATGAAACTGATTGAACTCAAGATTGCCCACGCGACAGCCAGTACGCCAGGCCATGGCGATTCCATCACCTGAAGCGGTGTCAGGGTTGCTGGTATAAAGATAGACTTTGCTTGCGCCACCGGTGGCGAGAATAACGTGTTTTGCGCGGAACAACTCGACCTGCTGAGTTTCAAGGTTTAATACGTAGGCCCCCAGACACTGATTCCCCTTGCGTCCTATGTTGTGTGCGTTAATGAGATCCACGGCAACAAACTGTTTAAAAAACGTAACGTTTGGATATTGGCTCAGCTGGTCATATAGGGTAAGTGCAATTTCCTTTCCGGTGGCATCAGCGGCGTGAATGACCCGACGATGGCTATGTCCGCCTTCCTTGGTCAGATGAAACTGCTTGGCCCCCTTGGCATTCGGTTCCATATCGAAATTCACACCCATTTCGACCAGCCAGTCGATGATTTCTGAGCTATATTTCACGGTGAACTTTACGACGTCTTTGTGGCACAAACCGGCGCCTGCGTTCAGCGTGTCCTCAATATGGGATTCCACTGAGTCGTATTCATCCAATACGGCAGCCACGCCTCCCTGGGCGTAGTAGGTGGAACCTTCGTTTGGTTCATCCTTACTGAGGATCGCAATGCGGTAGTCCTGGTCCAGTTGCAGTGCAAGGGTCATACCGGCAGCGCCACTACCGATGATCAGCACGTCGCAAATATGAGTTGGTGTGGTCATAAGTGTGTTTAGGTTATCATTAGTGCCCCCATTTTTGTTAGATCCATACTTAAGTGGTTGATACATATTGAAAGGATTTAGTCAGGTACAGAAACCAATGGTGAGCAAAAAGGAACCAACGGATAAACAGTTGGTAGAACGAGTCAAACGCGGCGATAAACGCGCTTTTGACATGCTTATCCTGAAGTACCAGCACAAGATCATCGGCCTTGTCGGCAGGTACCTGAGAGACCAGGATGAAGTGCAGGATGTGACCCAGGAGTCCTTTATCAAGGCCTATCGGGCAGTGCCTAACTTCCGGGGGGATAGCGCTTTTTATACGTGGTTGTACCGGATTGCCATTAACACAGCGAAGAATCATTTGGTCTCTCGGTCCCGTCGACCACCAGATACGGATATTGATGTAGATGATGGGGAATTTCAGGACAATTCTGTTGTCTTAAGGGATAACGAATCGCCCGAGGATGTATTGGCGACGGGGCAGATGGAGATTGTCATCTACGGTGCAATAGATGATTTGCCGGAAGAATTGAAGGTTGCGGTGACGCTGAGGGAGTTTGAAGGACTCAGTTACGAGGAAATTGCCGAGGTGATGGGATGCCCGGTAGGCACCGTGAGATCAAGAATTTTTAGGGCCAGAGAAGCGATCGAGAAGAAGATTGCAGCAATAGAAAACGGATAAGCATTTCAACATAAACATTTAAGGGGATAACGTGGCAGAAATGAAAGAAACAATTTCGGCCTTTGTCGATGGAGAAGCGAGTGAAATCGAGGTCCATCGAATGCTCCGTGAGTTAACGCGAGAGGCAGGCGACAGCGAGCAGGGCCTTAAGAAGAGTTTGCTCTCATTTCTTCATATTCGAAGCGTAGTATCAAAGGATGCGGTTGCCGCCCGGATGTCCGTTGTTCAGCATGGGAGCTTGTTTCAACGCATCAGCGATGCTGTTGATAACGAAGAGAACCATGGTGATCAGCCCGCGCCGATCGCGTGGCAGAAACCGGCAATTGGTTTTGCCATAGCGGCCTCTTTGGTTGTCGCCATCACTGTCGCCGTGAACAACCTTGATAGCGGTGAACCGATCGAGGTAGCCGGTAGTGAAGTGACGGCGCCGGTTACGACAGTTGCAAATAGAGCAACGGAGCCGGAGTTACGTGAACTGACACCAGAGCGTCAGCAGCAACTCCGCGAGTACCTCAATGAACATGACCGCATGGTTCGAATGAAAAGAACGACTCAGTTGGTCAATAATCCAAAATAGATGAAAGCACTCCAGTATCTTTGTACTTTATCATTATGTCTCTCGGCAGTCGTCTGCCAGGCGGATGAGGCGCAGAAGTGGTTGGACAGGATGGGTGCTGCTTTACGTGAGCAGAACTACGAAGGTACTTTCACGTATATGCGTGGTTCTCAATTCGAAACTATCAAAATCATGCACCAGTTCAATGATGGTCAGGAACTGGAGCGTCTGCTGAACTTGAATGGCGAACCACGAGAAGTTATCCGTCAGGGTTCAGAAGTTGTATGCCATCACATGAAGTCTGGCACACTCTCGTTAAGCCACGATGTGCCCTTGGGGCCTTTCAGTTCGGCATTTAATGAGAATCTTGCACTCAATCATGATCAGTACCGGTTTAGTCTTCATGGGATGGACAGGATTGCGGGGCGCACCACGGTAAAGCTAAAGATCACACCGCGCTTTGACGATAGATTTGGTTATCAGCTGTGGTTGGATGAGGAAACTGGGTTGTTGTTGCAATCCCAGTTATTGCAGAGAAACCGGGTATTAGAACTGTTTCAATTCGCCAACATCGAGATAGGACAACCTCTTGAAGTGGCGCTGACAAGTTCACTCGGGAACGATACTTTGTCGCACCGGTTGGCACCGGATACCAAGGCAACAGCGAATAACAACAAACCCAGGTGGCGAGTTTCCTGGCTGCCAAAGGGTTTCAGACCAGTCAAGGTGTCCAATTCAAACAGATTGCACTTTACCGATGGCCTGGCTGGGCTTTCCATATTCTTCGAACGAAAGGCTTCCGTGATACCTGAAATGACAACCCACCTGGGTGCAACGACAGTGATTACCAGACGGTTGAAAGATGCCGAAGGTCAGATCACGGTTGTGGGTGAAGTGCCTATCAACACGGCTCGAAAGATTGCGGAGTCTGTAGAACCGGTAGTTTACTGAGGCGTACTATGGCTTCACCGCGTTTTAATACCGGGCATCGTAATACCAGACAGGATTCTTGCTTTGGCTGTCGTGGTTGCGGGCAACTATCCTCGCAGGTACCTCTGCAACTATCCCCACGCAGACAGTTCATGTTACTGACGAATACGTTGCTGCTGCCGTTGCTGGGGTTTGTCGGTGGAAGCCTGGTCGCAAACTACTCATATGCACATGAGATGTCGCAGGTTGCAGGCGCGATCATTGGGTTTGCTATTGGTATGCTCTGTTGTCGCTCTGTTTCGCTAATCACCGATGAGGTAGTTGATTATGCGTAAGACCGTTCTGTTATTACTTTTTGTCAGCGCGCCGCTATTTGCTTCGCTGCCGCAGTTTACGGAACTGGTGAAAAAGGTATCTCCGGCTGTCGTTAACATCACAGCGACCCGGGAGCCCATCAGCCGACAAAACGGTGAAGAAATGCCCGACATTCTGCGCCGATTTTTTGAAGAGGGACGGAGTATGCCCAGTTCGGGAGTGGGCTCTGGGTTCATCCTTTCCGCTGATGGATACATTCTTACCAATAATCATGTGGTAGATGGTGCCGATGAAATTAACGTTGCGCTCAGTGACCGGCGCCAGCGTACAGCGACTGTGGTTGGCACCGACAAGTTGTCTGATCTGGCATTGCTGAAGATTGAGGCGGAAAACCTTCCCGTCATTGAGATTGGCAGATCCTCCAGACTTGAGGTTGGAGAATGGGTCGTAGCAATTGGATCTCCCTTTGGTTTCCAACTCTCAGTCACCGCCGGTATTGTTAGTGCCAAGGGCAGGAGTTTGCCGGATAACGGGCCCGCAAATTATGTGCCCTTCATTCAGACAGATGTTGCTATCAACCCGGGTAATTCCGGTGGTCCCCTGTTTAATCTTGCTGGAGAGGTGGTTGGCATCAATAGTCAGATCTTTACCCGCTCTGGTGGATTCATGGGGCTGTCTTTTGCTATCCCAATCGATGTAGCCATGGAGGTGGTTGAGCAGCTAAAAGAACACGGCAAGGTATCACGAGGGTGGCTTGGGGTCGGTATTCAGAGCCTGAGTAAGGATCTTGCAGAGTCCTTCGGGCTTGATAGGCCGGCGGGTGCACTGGTGAGTCGTGTAATTCCGGACAGTCCTGCGGAAGAGGCAGGTATTGAAGTGGGCGATGTTATCGTTGAGTTCAATGGTATTGGCATCGACCTGTCCAGTGATTTACCTCATATCGTCGGCCGTATGCGCGCAGAGAGTGCGGCGGAGGTCGTCGTTATTCGGGATAAAAAACGTAAGACAATAGACCTTACGGTGGGCGCTCTCCCGGAAGATTCGCTGGAAAGGCTCTCTGGTCGGGATCTGGATAGCCCGCAGGGAAACAGGCTGGGAGTGGAAGTGGCTGATCTTTCACGTCAGGATCTAAGACGACTTGGCATCCAACGCGGTGTGTTGGTAACGCGGGTGATGAACGGGCCTGCTGCGGATGAAGGTATAGGCCCGGATGACGTAATAACGCATATCGATGGTGAGTGGGTTAATTCTAGGAAACAATTTAAAGCTATTGTTGAAGAGCTACCTTCGAATGGTGCTATCTCGATTCGTGTGGTACGCGATGGACAGTCTCGTTTCATTGCACTTAAGCTGCGTGATGAATAGGCGGGATAGATAACATCTAAACTCGCGTATAATCTTGCTATCTTATAGACTTCAGCGCTTTTGAGTGCTCCCTTGGTGGTTGATCCTCAATACATTCGCAATTTTTCGATCATTGCCCATATAGACCATGGCAAATCGACACTGGCTGACCGGTTTATACATCTGTGCGGTGGGTTGACCGATCGAGAGATGGAAGAGCAGGTGCTCGACTCCATGGATATAGAACGTGAGCGGGGAATCACTATCAAGGCCCAGAGCGTCACGCTTATATACGAAGCGAGGGATGGTCATCAATATCAGCTGAATATTATTGATACGCCCGGTCATGTCGACTTTACCTATGAGGTATCCAGGTCGATGGCAGCCTGTGAGGGTGCCTTGCTCGTGGTTGATGCTGCTCAGGGGGTAGAGGCTCAGTCCGTCGCAAACTGCTATACGGCAATAGAGCAGGGATTGGAAGTGCTTCCCGTGTTAAACAAGATTGACCTTCCCCAGGCTGACCCTGATCGGGTGTGTGAGGAAATTGAAGAAATCATCGGCATTGATGCCACCAGCGCGTTACAGGTAAGCGCTAAAAATGGTATTGGTATCGAAGAGCTACTTGAGACGCTGGTTGAAGTGATCCCGCCGCCAAAGGACCATGGTGATGAGGAACTGCAGGCATTGATTATAGATTCCTGGTTCGATAATTATCTTGGTGTAGTGTCTCTTGTTAGGGTGGTCAAGGGAAGTATCTCCACGAAAGACAGAATCATGACTAAGTCTATTGGTAAGGTGCATCAGGTAGATAGCGTGGGAGTGTTTACTCCGCATCGTACCGAAATGGAAACACTCAGTACCGGCGAGGTTGGTTTTGTTGTCGCTGGTATCAAAGACGTAAAAGGTGCGCCGGTTGGCGATACTATCACTGGTGTGAATTCAGATACCCCAGCGCTCCCCGGATTCGAGACGATCAATCCTCAGGTATACGCGGGTATGTTTACCGTCAGCTCGGATGACTTTGACAACTTTCGAGATGCGCTTGAGAAACTAACGTTAAATGATGCTGCGTTGGTCTATGAACCGGAGAGTTCTGATGCTCTGGGCAGCGGATTTCGTTGTGGTTTTCTAGGCATGTTGCATATGGAGATCGTTCAGGAAAGACTTGAGCGAGAATACAACCTTAACCTTATTACCTCGGCGCCGACAGTTGTTTATGAAATCGCATTTAAGAATAATGACGTGATCAAGGTCGATAACCCTTCACAGTTACCGGACCCATCGACTGTGGCAGAAATGCGTGAGCCTATCGTCTTTGCAAATATCCTGGTGCCATCGGAATATGTTGGTAATGTGATCAATCTCTGTGTTGAGCGCCGCGGTGTTCAGAAGGACATGCAGTTTGTCGGTAAACAGGTGTCTGTGTCCTATGAACTTCCAATGAATGAGGTGGTGCTTGATTTCTTTGACAAGCTGAAGTCTGTTTCAAGAGGATATGCATCGTTGGACTACGGCTTTCTGAAGTTCCAGGAGTCTAATCTTGTGAGACTTGATGTACTCATTAATGGTGATCAGGTAGATGCACTAGCGGTAATTGTCCATAAGGACGATGCTCGTGGGAAGGGGCATGCTCTGACGAGAAAGATGAAGGAGTTGATCCCTAGGCAGTTATTTGATGTGGCAATTCAGGCTGCGATTGGTAGCCAGATTGTTGCTCGACAAACGGTCAAGGCACTGCGTAAGAATGTGACGGCAAAATGTTATGGCGGTGATATTACGCGTAAGAAGAAACTACTGGAAAAACAAAAGGCGGGTAAAAAACGCATGAAACAAGTCGGCAGTGTGGAGATACCACAGGAAGCCTTCCTTGCTGTGTTAAAGGTGGAGAAATAAATGGGTATTAATTTTCCGCTGGTACTTGTGCTGGCTACGTTATTTACTGGGTTGGTCTGGTTGTTCGATATCTTTTTCCTTAGACAGCGCCGAAAGAAAGAAGCAGAGGCCATTAGGGCTTCAAACGGGGATGACGAAACTATCGAAAAAGTGCTCAAAGAACCGGTGGTGGTGGAGTATTCGGTTTCTTTTTTCCCGGTACTGGCAATTGTTCTCGTATTACGCTCTTTTTTGTTTGAGCCGTTCCAGATACCTACCGGCTCAATGATTCCAACTTTGCAGGTCGGTGACTTTATTCTAGTTAATAAATATTCCTATGGGGTTCGCCTGCCCGTAATCGGTACTAAGATTATGGATCTTGGTAAACCAAAGAATGGGGAGGTCATGGTGTTTATTCCGCCTCATGAGAAAGAGTATTTCATCAAGCGGGTGGTAGGTGTCCCGGGAGACAAGGTACGGTACCAGGACAAGACGCTGTATATTAACGATGAACAGCAACCACTGGAGTTTATTTCTCAATACCCGCCGAGCAAACCACGGTATTTAGTGTATAGCGAGGAATTAGGGGATACGAAACATCTTATTCACCGGAATTCGTTTAGGGATTCAAGGGTGTTAGAGTGGCAGGTACCCGAGGGGTACTACTTTATGATGGGCGACAATCGCGATCAGAGTAGTGATAGTCGGTATTGGGGGTTTGTATCGGAAGAGAATATAGTAGGAAAGGCGGTAGCAGTGTGGCTCCATAAGGAGCCTGGTCTTAAGTTACCAGAAATTGCCAGAAATCGTTGGATTCAATAATTCTATTTGAGGAAGAACATAATGAAAAATAAGCAATTAGGTGGTCTTGGCAGTTGGATTTTCATTATTTTGGTATTTGGCTTGGTGTTCTTCATTGGATTTAAGATTATTCCCCTTTATATAGATCATAACAACATGTCCAACGTGTTGGATTCGATGGCTAGAGAAGATGGCATGGCAGGAAAAGCGAAGTACACCCTGAAAAAGACCATAACGAAAAAGTTCATAATTAATAACATCAGGGACTTTCCGGTCGAAGACAACATTGAAATCAAGCGAACGAAAAATGGTACTGAAATCGTCATGGATTACGAAGTTCGCATGAATTTGTTTAAAAATCTCGATTTGATCGCTCACTTCAATAAATCAGTCGAGCTTCGTAATTGACCCCATGAAATCGTGATTAAAAGAAAGTGTGTGTCGCTTAGTAAATTACAACAACTGATTGGCTATCAATTTCAGGATAGCAATCTTCTTGTCCAGTCACTTACACACCGAAGTCATGGTGCCCTCAATAACGAACGTCTAGAATTTCTGGGCGATTCAATTCTAAATCTGGCTATCACCAGATTCCTTTACGATCAGTTTCCCGGTGCAAGCGAAGGTCATATGAGCCGATTACGGGCAAAGATGGTTCGTCGGGATACTCTTGCGGATATTGCGCGGGAGTTTTCGATTAGTGATTTTTTGATAATGGGGAGAGGAGAGTTGAAAAGCGGCAGTTTTGCTAGAGACTCCATCTTGTCAGATGCTATCGAGGCAATTATTGGTGCTGTGTATCTGGATGGTAGTTTGGAGACTGCACAAACGATGGTATTGGTGTGGTATCAATCGCGTTTGGGTGAACTGTCTCTTGACGAGTCAGAGAAAGATCCTAAGTCGAGGTTACAGGAATATCTGCAGGGAATTGGAGCACCTTTACCGCATTACGAAGTAATACAAACTGTTGGTATGTCCCATAAACAGGTTTTTACCGTTGAGTGTCGCTCAGAGGTCCTAGAGGCAAGCGTGATAGGAGATGGTTCCAGTCGACGAATGGCTGAACAGGCGGCGGCACAGGCCGCGCTCATTGCACTTGAGGTGGCGTCCTCATGAAGCAGTGTGGTTATGTTGCAATTCTAGGTCGTCCAAATGTCGGGAAGTCTACTTTACTGAATAGGATTCTGGGTCAGAAGGTCAGTATTACTTCAAAGAAACCGCAGACCACGCGCCATCGGTTACTTGGTATCAAGACAATCGATGCATGCCAGATCTTATATATTGATACTCCGGGGATACATTGTGAAGAAACTAGGGCGATCAATCGATATATGAATCGCAGTGCTCTTAGCATAATTCGAGACATGGACGTGGTTTTATTTATGCTCGACAGAACCGCGTGGACTGCTGAGGACCAAAAGGTTGCTGATGCGCTAGCTAGATTTCCAGGAAAGCTCATCATTGCGGTTAATAAAATTGATCAGCTTAAGAAAAAGAATGATCTCCTGCTCGTATTAGAAAAACTTCAGCAAACCTTCACCGAAGCAGAATTGGTACCGATTTCTGCTGTAACAGGGGAGAACGTAAAGGAGCTTGAGTCGCTAATAGAAAAGCACCTGCCGGAAGGACCGTTCTTTTTTCCGGATGACCAGATCACCGATAAAACCGAGCGCTTCCTTGTGGCGGAGACTGTTCGCGAGAAATTGACTCGGCAGCTGGGCGAAGAGATACCCTATGTTCTCACGATTCAGGTAGATCGGTTTGAGGTTGGAGACAAGATCACGGAAATTGATGTTACGATATTCGTAGAGAAGGATGGTCAAAAGGCGATTCTGATAGGCAAAAAAGGGGCGCGACTGAAACAGATAGGAATTGACGCCCGAAAAGACATCGAAGCTCTACTGGATACACAGGTTATGCTCACTACCTGGGTTAAAGTGAAGTCTGGTTGGTCTGATGATGATCGTGCGCTAAAAAGCTTGGGCTACACCGATGTCTAAGGCGACCGATATGCACCGTTCCTATATTCTGCATACCCGAAAATATCGCGATACCAGTCTTCTTGTTGAAGTTCTCTCTCGTGATGAAGGCCGATATACGCTGATTGTCAAAGGCGTAAGAAGACAAAAACCAAGATTTCACCTGCAGTTATTTTCACCGTTACTGTTATCAAGTATTGGGAGAAGTGAGCTTAAAACTGCACGTGAAGTTGAAGCAGATGGTCCTGGATATCATTTGACCGGTAGAAATCTCATGATTGGCATGTACGTCAATGAATTATTGTACAGGCTCATGGGTAAGTTTGAGCCAATCCCGAGTCTTTTCGATCGATATGGTCAGCTGCTGAGTTTGTTGGAGTCGGAGCCATTCGACACCGGTTACCTTCGCGCCTTTGAGATATCGTTATTGGCAGACTTGGGTTATGGCATTTCATTCAGCATCGAGTCCACCACGGGCGATGAGATCGCCAATGAAGGTCAATACTGTTACTTTGTGGAGGACGGGTTTCATTATGCTGGAGAAAATAATTCTGCCAAGACTATAGAAGGTAGGCATTTGCGTGCTATCGCTGAAGGCCGAATTGATGCCGATGCGGATCGTGTTGCGAGGGGAGTAGTACGCCAATCGGTTGATCAACTCCTTGGGGGTAAACCTCTGCATAGCCGGAGGTTATTCACATGATCCTTGGTGTTGGCGTTGATATTATCGAAGTTTCCCGAATTGACCGTTCAGTTAATCGGTGGGGTGCAAAGTTTGCGCGGCGCTTGTTCTCAGAGCGAGAAGTAAAAATCTTCGCTAATCGCATGGAAGAAGCTAGTTTACTTGCGCGACAGTTTGCGGCAAAAGAAGCCGTTTCCAAGGCACTTGGTACCGGAATGAAACGCATCGGTTTTCGAGATATCACAGTGATTCGCAATGAAGCGGGAGCGCCTCTGGTTGAACTATCCGGTAATGCAGCGACGCGAGCCGCAGCAATCGGTGCAGAAAACATCCATATTAGTATGTCGGATGAGCGAGATTACGCCATCGCCTACGCGATAGCTGAGTAGGTCTAATTTAGACTTGTATTCTTTATGTAGAAATCAGGATTTTCATAGCTATAGATTAATTGCATTCGCGAGGCGAGGAACATTATAGTAATTTACTGCGCCGTATAACTTATCAACGGTAGCTCAAGACCCCTCGACACCTTTTGTGTTAAACGCATCGTTTATTGATTGTTGTTCAATTGGAAGGTTAGTAACCATTAGGGTGAATAATGGATCTGTCGATTCCAGTCGGTCATTTGGCACAGATAGGGTGCCTGATAGAATAAATTCTATTCTATACTTCGATTCGCTCAAACTCGCAGCTTAGCAGAGTTGTGTTGAGGTTTGGGGACCGTGCGGATGTTACTGATAGGCATAAATTTAATGATCACTTCGTTCATGCCCGCTTCAAGAAATTCCTTTTGTTCGTTAGGACTAATCTGAGCCATCAGATCAATGATCCTCGCTAGGGAACCTCCCGTTGGTCTGAAAGAGTACCATAGCTTTGCTCTCTGTATTTGTTACCTTTATGTTGTGATTCGGTTTTTCCTGTTGTAGTTCGAGCAGGTGAAGATTTGGTTCGCTTTCGTTTACTACCAGTACTTTTTGATTCTGGCATTCCATCGGCTTCAGGTTGTCGAAACGTTGCAATAGCTCCGAATGGTCTGAGAGGAACTACCGTAGGTCAGGTAATGAAGTATGCTATTGGATAGCAGAGATCGAGACCTTTTGTTTGCCGTGTGGACTGTTAATGGCACTTCATCTGATACAGAGTGATATATAGTAATATCTCTCTTTACAAAAATTGGATGTACCAGCGCGGAGATGTTGTCAGCTTCCTAGCGCTGTTCAATAATCTTCTTTGAATCGCCACGGCTAATGGCTAGGGTTTCTTTTACTAGGAATCTGAGTTGTTCCGCTTAGGATGCCAGTTCTTTGAGGATATCTTCATTATTGGGGTTAACGGCTATTTGGTTGGTGACTAAAATGATGCCTGTTAGTGGTGCTATGGACGTTTAGACAATCTGTCGCAAAGAAGTTTGTTCGCGCCACATATTCCTAGATAAATTCTCTTTATGCCTAGTCGATTTGGAACTGTTCTTTTCGGTAATTCATAGCAGATTCAAAACTAGTTTCTTCTCGTTGCAGATTTCGTTTTTCTAGCTATCAAATTCTTATTCTAGGTTAAATTCATAATGGCCAATCTCGATTGACAGATCTGTAAGCGGATTAGTAGCGACATTAGTATCGTTTTTTAGCTGTGAAGTCAGGTTGGCAATTGGGTTAATAAGGTCTCTTTCCATAAAAAATAGCCATTGCTATATCGTAAACAGTAGTCGGAATCGCGGAAATGAGGTAATTCATGCCTATTATCTCCGGACCGATAAGGTCCCATATTCAGTATCCAACAAGAACTATGGTTGGCACGATAGAGATAAAAAGCAGCTTGAATTTTGTTTTATTCATATGCCTTTTTTGCATGAGAGTAAGGCAGAACTTGTCCGCGCGAACCTGATATTATGTGTCTCCCGTTTGTTTTAACTAAAATGATGATTAATTACCCCACTATTGAGGATACGATTGGTCAGACGCCACTCGTGCGTCTGCAGCGTTTGCAGGGCTCCACTAGCAACACAATTTTGCTAAAGCTGGAGGGTAACAATCCCGCGGGAAGTGTCAAAGATCGACCCGCTATTAGCATGATTGCTCGTGCGGAAGCTCGAGGGGATATATCTCCAGGAGATACTCTTATTGAAGCAACTAGCGGTAATACTGGGATTGCTCTAGCGATGGCGGCAGCGATTAAGGGTTATCGTATGGTATTAATCATGCCGTCGCATATGAGCGATGAGCGAAAATCATCGATGGCTGCTTATGGCGCAGAGTTGATACTAGTTACTCAGGAAGAAGGTATGGAGGGCGCTCGGGACCTTGCGCTGCAGATGCAGGCAGAAAGCAAAGGCGTTGTTCTGGATCAGTTTGCCAACCCGGATAATCCCATATCCCATTATGGAGGCACCGGGCCCGAGTTGCTCGCACAAACTAACGGCGAAATTACCCACTTCATCAGTTCGATGGGAACAACAGGGACCATCATGGGAGTGTCTCGATTCTTTAAGGAAGTTAAACCGGAAGTAGAGATAGTTGGGTTACAACCGGTAGAAGGATCGGCTATTCCTGGAATTCGTCGTTGGCCAAAGGCTTACTTGCCGAAAATATATGATCGATCTCAGGTTGATCGAGTCATCGATGTCGAGCAGGGCCTCGCTGAGGAAACCATGCGTAAATTAGCTGCGAAAGAAGGGATCTTCTGCGGTGTTTCTTCAGGTGGTTCGGTTGCAGGCGCATTGCAGATTAGCGACGAAGTTGAAAATGCGACTATCGTTGCCATCATTTGTGATCGCGGTGATCGTTACCTTTCTACTGGAGTTTTTTCCAAACATTAATGGCGCGTTTATCCAAAGAGCCACTTCAAGTCGACGTCACCGCGTTACATGATCGTGGCTACGGTTTGAGTGGTGATGGCCGTATAGCAGTGCTGGGTGCATTACCCGGGGAGACGTTAACGGTTTTACCGTTTTCCCGCCGTCACAAAAAAATCTATTGCCGAATTGAAAGTATTGAAAACGCCTCAGCGGATCGCGTTGAACCAGCCTGTTCTGTCGCAGGTGTATGTGGTGGTTGTAGTTTGCAGCATATGGAGCATAAGGCACAGATCGAGTTCAAACAAACTGCTTGGCTGAATACTTTTGTCAGTTCACCAGAAGAGATATTGCCACCACTGCTCGGTCCAACTATAAATTATCGCAGCAAAGCGAGGTTGGGTGCTCGCTTTGTAGCCAAGAAAGGCAAGGTGCTGGTTGGCTTTCGCGAAAAAATGAAGGGCTTTATCACAGAAACAGAAAGTTGTAAGACATTACGATTACCTGCCGGTGATTTACTTGAACCTCTTGCAGAGATGTTGATGGAACTATCAGATCCAAAGTCAGTTCCACAGATCGAGGTAGCAATCGGAGATGCGACTACAGCGTTTGTGATCCGCCATCTTGATGACCTTACTAATGCAGATTTGGGTATCCTGCAGAAGTTTTCAGAAGATCATCAGGTGCATATCTATTTGCAACCATCTGACCCAGAGTCAGTGTATAGACTCTGTCCTGATGATGGTGATGAGTATCTATACTACGATCTGGTAGACTATGATTTACGTATTTTTTTTACCCCGCTTGATTTTACTCAGGTGAACCACAGTATTAACCAGTCGTTAGTCAACCTGGCCATAACATTGCTCGCGCCAGGACAAGATGATGAGGTGCTTGATGCATTCTGTGGGATCGGCAACTTCAGTCTCGCCGTAGCACGTATCGTCCGACACGTTACAGGTCTGGAATTTGCTGCTGCGAGTGTTGAACGTGCCGAGTACAATGCCAAAACTAATGGGATCGAAAACGTTACGTTTTTAAGCCGTGATCTATTCAGAGAGCAGGTTACAGACCTTCTCGAACCTATATCGCACGTGCTTCTTGACCCCCCTCGAACTGGCGCAGAAACACTGGTGAAAACCCTCGCTGAAAGCAATGTTAGAAGGGTTGTGTATGTGTCCTGCAACCCCCAGACGTTGGCCCGGGATGTTGAAATCCTGGTCAAAGGTGGCTACCACTTTGATAAGGCAGGAGTCCTCGATATGTTCCCTCACACCACTCACATTGAATCGATAGCCGTCTTGTCGCGTTAGCGATCTGAAACTCATGGTAAAGGTCAGGCAGGAATAGAGGTTTTTTTCGGATGGATCCGTCCACCTGGATTCATCGCTTAATACTGAGCCTAAATCTGGTGATCAGGTAGAGATAATTACTGGAGAGAAACCTTAACCTATAAGGAAGTGGTTATATGAATGTCTTCGCTTCATCTCAATGTCTAGAGAATAGTCCAAAATTCATGCTTGGTTTGTAAAGCGTGAGAAACTAAAGAATCTCGAAGAGGGGCAAAGGCTTTTGATTAGTGAGTTGAACCATCTTGATTTTTCTCACTCTGATTTGAAAGAAATTGCCAGCAAGCCGCAGAAAATATCGCTGGGCTCGTTTTGTTATGCCATTGGCGTGGGTGATGAAGCTGCTGCAGATGTGTTTCACAGAGCGATTGAAGTGGCCGCATTTCAGGACATTCACTTGAGCCCATCTTTTACAGATATCACTTCCGAAAAGATTATCGTTGCAGAGTTCAGAAGAAGGGAACATACCGTGGTAAAGTGCTCTGAGCTGGACTTATTGCGATCCAATAGTCGGCTTTATCTGCGATAGTGATCTAGTCCGCGTGCATTTTCAGAATTGTTTACAGGGGCATCATGCTAATGTCTATGGTCGGTTAAACCGATTGTCTTTGCAGGACGCGGTAAATGCGGAGTTACTGGTTGGGCTAGGAGTTGTACGATCACGCAGGTTTAATCTATGACATTGGTGGTATCTTTATTAGAGAAAACACGAATGTCTTATCTATACAGATGTTATCCAACAATAAGAACAATGCAGTTATACTAAAGAGGGTAATTGAGGTGATGACGTTATCACGCTTGCTGGTGACTATGGTAAGTGTAAAGCAGTTACCCAATGTAGTAAGCGTGAAAAAAATTACATCGTAGCGACTGTCGAAAAACTGATCATATAGGCTTGCTTTTGCAACAGACTGCTTGATAAACCATAAACTGGCGATAAAAAGGAGCATTTTGTGAGGATTATCCTGTTGGGTGCCCCCGGTGTAGGGAAAGGAACACAGGCACAATTTATTATTGATAAGTTCGGTATTCCACAGATATCGACCGGTGACATGTTACGTGAGGCCGTTAAAGTAGGGAGCCCCTTGGGCAAGCACGCTAAAGCTATCATGGACAGTGGCGCGCTGGTCACCGATGACATCATCATTGATCTGGTGAAAGAACGTATCGCGCAGAATGATTGCCAAAATGGGTTTCTGTTTGATGGCTTTCCTCGGACGATCCCTCAGGCAGAAGCGCTGCTCGCAGAAGGTATCTTGATTGATAGTGTGGTTGAGATAAAAGTTGCTGAAAAAGAGATTATTAATCGATTGAGTGGACGGCGGGTACACATTGATTCTGGTAGGGTTTATCACATTGAGTTTAATCCACCCATGAAGGAAGGGCTAGATGATGAAACCGATGAGCCTCTGATCCAACGAGATGATGACAGAGAACACACGATCAGGGAAAGGCTGAGCGTTTATAAAGAACAAACAGAACCCCTGATAGCATTCTATAGAAACCTGGGTGGTGGGACTGCATACCATATGATTGAAGGAGAAGGTTCAACGAATGAAATTTGGCAAAAAATTTCAGCAGTGTTGTGATTAACCTTCAACACAAAATAGAAAAGTAATGAGTTGCTCACTAATAAATAAGTTTTTGTTTTCACGTTATAAGAAATTCTAAAATTGGCGTCCTAATACAATGACAAATTTTTCATTGAAAAAAGTCGCAAATCGATTTTTTTTTTTCTAAACTGCGCAAAGTATTTGCAACTGTATGCATATATTTTCTTCGCAATTAAAACTGTCGGGGAGATGCAAACAGCTTTTTTAATACACTGCTGTAAGATTTAAACTTTAATAATAGGAGCGATAATAGTGGTTGCCAAGAAAAAAGCGAAGAAGAAGCCAGCTGCGAAGAAGAAAGTTGCTGCAAAGAAACGACCAGCTGCGAAGAAGAAAGTTGCTGCAAAGAAACGACCAGCTGCGAAGAAAAAAGCCACTAAGAAAAAAGCTGCGAAGAAGAAAGTGGCTAAGAAAAAAGCTGTAAAGAAAAAGCCAGCTAAGAAGAAAGCTGCAAAGAAGAAAGTAGCTAAGAAAAAAGCTGTAAAGAAAAAGCCAGCTAAGAAGAAAGCTGCAAAGAAAAAGCCAGCTAAGAAAAAAGCTGCAAAGAAAAAGCCAGCTAAGAAAAAGCCAGCTAAGAAAAAGCCAGCTAAGAAAAAAGCTGCAAAGAAAAAGCCAGCTAAGAAAAAAGTAGCGAAGAAAAAAGTAGCTAAGAAAAGACGTTAGTTATCAAAAAAAGCCCTCGTCATTCGAGGGCTTTTTTTTTCGTTTTAATAACCCATGCATTGTCTCAACAGAGCTGTGCGCTCGTGTTCACGTTCAAGAATGCTTCTGCGTCTGCGGAAAAATCGGCAGTGACGGGTGATTGCCCGCTGATCCATCCAATAACGGATTTTTCGCCCGAAGCAAGGTAATATATAATAGAATCAATGATTTGTAACTTACATAGGAATACTAGGTGCTGATTTCTGGTACCATCATTTGGTATTGCCATCAGGTTGCTTCCCAATGTCTCTTTTAGGCGTTGGACAATGTCTGAAGGTAGTAGTGGCATATCACAGGGTACAACAAACACGTGTTCAGTATTTACGTAGGTAGCGCAACTGGCTATACCTGTTAATGGACCCTGGTACCCCGGCTCGGTATCGATGCAATAGGGGTAAGGTAACGAGTGAAAGCGTTCAGATTTTTCACTGCAACTGATAACGATATGATCAACCTGAGGCCCGATAGTATCGATGACATGTTGGATCATTGGCTTGCCATGGTAGCAGGACCACGCTTTGTCCCTATTACCCATGCGACGTGAAGCACCACCAGCGAGTATAATTGCAGTTATCTTTTCGGACATCATAATGCGTTTTTCATTTGATTCTTGGAATTGGCTTTGTGACTGAGCTATCACGCTACTTTGACGATAATGGGTTGCTTGCGCAAGAGATTCCAGGCTTCGTTGCGAGAAATCAGCAGCTCGCTATGGCTACGGCAGTGGCGGACTCGGTTTTGAATCAAGAGATATCTTTTCTCGAGGCAGGAGCGGGAACAGGAAAAACCTATGCCTATCTTGTGCCGCTTTTCTTATCGGGAAAGAAGGTGGTGATTTCGACAGGTACGAAAACGCTACAGGATCAGCTGAATTTTCAAGACCTGCCCCTCATATGTAAATTTTTTCCCAAACATCGCGTCGCTTTGCTAAAAGGAAGAAGTAACTATCTTTGTCCTCATCGCCTGGATAAGTTTCTAAAAGTAATGGTAACTGATGAAGCAACACTGTCTGAGTTGGTTCGGATTCGTTCCTGGACCGCAGTGACTACATCTGGTGATCTTGGAGAAGCACCCCAGGTTGAAGATCACGTGATGCCGCTAATTACGAGCACAAGGGATAATTGCCTAGGCTCGAGTTGCCCGAAATTCGATACCTGTCCCCTGTATAGGGCCAGAAAAAAGGCGCAGAAAGCGGACATCGTTATTATTAACCACCACTTGTTGTTTGCAGATCTCTCGTTGAAGGAAGATAGCTTAATCAGTGTGTTGCCCGAGGCTGAAGCGATTGTAGTAGATGAAGCTCATCAGGTGCCTGATATAGCTAGAAAGTTCTTTAGTGCATCTGTGGGCTCTCATCGGTTCGGAGCCCTCATCAGGGACTTAAGAGGCGAGATGTCATTACTCAGTAACGATGACCCATCATTACTTAATCGGATCACGCAGCTTGAGGGCGCTATCAATATCATGATCGGATCAATACTGGCGGGGAACGCTGACTATAATCAGTGGTTTGAGTGTGGAGGTAAATCGATTGTTGAAGAGATTGATCATTCTCTAGCGGAACTTTGTGAATCCTTACGTACAGCATCTGAGCGTAGCGAGGGACTTGATAACGGTAGAAGGAGAGTTGAGCAAATTGCTGACGACTTTGTAGTACTCACTGAACCGGCGAGCGTGGATGATTATGTGCACTGGATTGACAGAAGTCCGTCGGGTTTTACAGTTCATCTTTCTCCCATTGATGTCTCTCAGACCATCGGACCGCTGTTTTCCCATGGAGCATGGATATTTTGCTCGGCAACATTATGTGTTGATGGAACTTTTTCTCATATTCGACGTGCTCTTGGTGTTGAAAATGCGGTTGAGCACTGTTTTTTAAGTCCTTTCGATTTTCGTCAGCAGGTTCGCGCCAGTCTACCTCGAGATCTGCCAGACCCTGATGGCGATGAACACACTCGGGCGCTTGTGGAAGCCGTGCGGCCCGCGCTATTGGTAAATCAGGGCAGGACATTTTTTCTGTGTACAAGTTATCGAGCGATGAATCTGGCCAAGGATCTTTTAGCAGAGTCGCATAATCTGTTGGTGCAGGGCGAACTGCCGCGTCATGAACTCATAGCTGCGTTTCGCCGGATTGAACGCAGTGTTTTGCTGGCAACACATAGTTTTTGGCAGGGTGTCGACGTTCGGGGCGCGGGACTTACCTGTGTCATTATCGATAAGCTACCATTCGCTAGCCCTAAAGAACCGTTGCCGCGCGCGACAATGCAGGCAATTGATGCTGCAGGTGGGAATGGATTTTTTGATTATCTACTTCCTCAAGCGATTATCACCCTGAATCAGGGGTTTGGTCGGTTAATAAGGTCTGAGACAGATCAGGGGTTGTTTATACTTGGTGATCCGAGAATTTTTAGTCGTAGCTATGGCAAAATGGTCATTTCCAGTTTGCCTGAGATGGAATGGATTGAAATGGAGAGTGTATGCCAATACCTAGGTGGAATTAAATGAAGGTCTTGGCAATTGATACTTCTTCTAAGGCCTGCGTGTTGGGGGTGCAGCTTGACGACTACCGCTATACTGATGTTCGGGTATCTGGTAAATCCCATAGCCGGGATATTCTTCCAGCTATCACGGATCTGCTGGAAAAAAATGAAATATCTCTGAGTCAGCTCGATTGTATCGTGTTTGGACAGGGTCCTGGTTCGTTTACAGGATTGCGCATTGCAGTGGGTGTGGTTCAGGGATTAGGATATGGACTCAATATACCGGTTGTCCCGGTGTCTTCTTTGGCTTGTCGCGCGCAAGCTGCCTATGAGGCAAGTGGCCACCCGCGGATTGTTGTTGCTTTGCACGCGCGTCAGGAGGAAGTATTCCTTGGCACTTATGAAGTAACAGATGGTATTGCAAGTGAGACAGAAAGCGAAATGGTTGTCGATGTAAAAGATATCACGCAGATTCTGACCGATGACTGGATAGGTGTAGGTGACGGATGGGTTTTACGAGAGCAACTGGAAACCGCCTTTAAAACAGAGATGCAAAGTGTGACTATGGATGTCTATCCTGATCCTGATGCACTACTAAATCTTGGAATCGATGGCTTTAAATCTGGCCGATCAATCGATGCGCTGAACGCGCGTCCTGAGTATCTTAGAGAACAGGTCGCGACTCCGAGCAAGAACCTGTGAGCCGATATTTGCTTCAAGCCACTGAGTCGGGGCTCTGTCTCGCAGACACTTTTAGTGATCAACATCCGATTCTTATCGACTTTACCTCTGGACAATTCAATTACCGAATAAAAAAAGGGGGAAGAAAGCAAGAAATGCTTGCCAAAGCTGTTGGCGTGAAAGATTGCGCCAATGTTCTCGATTGTACGGCAGGACTGGGCCGCGATACTTTTTTGCTTGCGTCATTGGGATGTAGAGTGACGATGATAGAACGCTCGCCGGTCTTGGCATTACTACTTGGCGATGCACTTCAGCGTGCTTCGCGTCATGCGGATCATTCCGAGACAGTCACGCGCATTGAGCTTGTTTTGGGCAATACCATAGATTATCTATCGAGTGTGGACAGAGTGCCTGAAGTCATCATTCTAGATCCAATGTTTCCAGCGCGAAACAAGAGTGCCCAAGTAAAAGGTGATATGCAGATGATGCAACGATTCTTGGGGACAGATGATGATGTTGATGTGCTTTTTGCCGCAGCTTGTGCGACCAAGTGCAAAAGAATTGTGCTAAAACGTCCATTGTATGAAAAGTTTGAATTACCCGTTAAGCCAACCAATACCCTAAAGGGAAGCTCTGTTCGTTTCGATGTTTTCGTGAGGGGATAGTCTCTGTAAAACATGATGCCGTATTCCGAAATCCAGTATAGTTGGCCGAGTCTTACGAAAGAGCAGCGAAATCCTCATTAATTGAAATACCATCGTCTGAGATGTGAATAATACTCCTTTATCTTAGGGTATTAATGAAATTCTCAAACAACGCCTTATCGAAGAATGTGGGTGATTTAATGCCGTAGAGTGCAGAGAGTGGCTGCGCTACAGTGCTGGCGATCTTATCGCCTACGAAGGCCTTGGCACTAAAGCCTGTTCGCTGCATTGGTCGGTGACCAGCAACTCTGCCGTGGAGCGAAATGGTAAGACATAAAAAATGGCATTTTTGTCAGTTAGTTTTAGGCACCGAGTGCGGTTGGCTTGATCCAGGAAAATAATGTCGATCGACTAATACGAAACTAGAGTGTCCTTAGTCTATCGATTAATTCCATCAAAAAGTTCAGATATTTCCTCGGCTGGGTCAGTTCCTTCTATCTCTATTTCGTACAATCTTGAATACTTGCGCTCTGTCACCGATGCGATGTCAGACCTTGTATTGAGGACTGTAGGGCGCAGAAACACCAATAGGTTCTGCTTCTCGTAAGATTTTGTTTCACTACTAAATAGTTTGCCTAGGCCGGGTATCTTACGCAGGATAGGTACGCCGGTATGTTTATTTGAAACTTTGTCTCTGGTTAGTCCACCTAGAATAATTACCTCGCCGTCGTCCACAAGCACCGTGGTGTCGATGGTACGCTTGCTTGTAATCAAGTCCGCAGCGGCCTCGTCACCAATAGCCTGCAGGCTGCTTTCTTCGACCTCCGATACTTCCTGATGGATTTCAAGTCGTATCAGTTCTCCATCGTGTATATGGGGCGTGACCTCAAGTGTTAGGCCAACATCCTCTCGTTGAATGGTAGTGAAAGGATTGTTTTGCGAACCGGTAAGGCTAGAGCCCGTTCTAAACGGCACGTTCTGACCCACAACAATCTTTGCTTTCTCATTATCCATCGTTGTAATACTTGGAGTGGACAGGAGGTTTGCGTCTCTGTTAGTTGCCAATGCGCGAATAATGAAAGCGAAACTGGTTGAGGTTTCAGACAGTCGTCCGCCACCGATAAGCGGTGAACTACCTAGGTCAACCATCGCTGGTGTCTGGGTCGCGATTGACTGCAAGATGTTTGCCAGCGTGCTATTGGGCGCAGTTAATCCTAGAGGAAGACTATTGCTGGATGCGTCTCCAACGAACAGTTCCGAGCCGAGCTGTTTCTCGAAATCAGTAGTGACTTCGACGATAGCTGCTTCAATCAATACCTGCAGCCGACGGATATCTAGATCATTGATGATCCCCTTTAACTCGATCATGGTGGATGGATTGGCTTTGATCACCAGTGCATTCAAAGAAGAATCCGCCTGTATCATGGTTTCCACGTTCTTTCCGGGTGCATCTTTCTCGCCGTTGTTGTTGGATACCAGGTTATTCAAGAGCTCTGCCATTTGTTTGGCATCCGAGTGTGCTAGTCGCACCACTTGAACGGTCCCTGTTCTGTTTGCAGGCACATCAAGACTGCGAACAAGATCAGCAACCCTTTGAACAGTATCTTTCTCGCCTTTTACAACTAGGCTATTGGTCCGTTCACTAGCGACCACTGTTATCTTGTTGGGACCCTTAGCACCCTTACCAATCTCGTCCGGTGCGAGTTTTTCCAATAGTGCAATCATGTCTTCGACCCACGCTTCTTTTAAATCAATGATTTCGGTGAACCGATTACCGGAAACATCAATTTTCCTCACAATGTTTTCGAGCCGGTTTATATTGCTGGCGTAATCACTAATCAGGAGTGCATTTGGTGTGTCCAGACCTGCAACATGACCATGTTGTGGGATCAGTGGGCGCAAAATCTTGACTAGCTCTTGTGCTGGGGCATTGGTTATCGGAAGAACACGAGTAATTAGCTCTTCGGTGTTTGCGTTCTGAAAATCGTAAGGATTTCCACTTTGTTTGGCAAGCACCTGCTGAACGATTTTGATCGTATTGCCTGAGGGTACCGCCGCGAAACCGTGAACACGAAGGACGCTAAGGAAGAGTTCATATACCGCGTCAGCGTCCATCGAAGTGTTGGAGACAACCGTGACGTTACCTTTGATGCGTGGATCGATGACAAAACTTTTTCCAGATATCGCTGATACCTGTGTAATGAACTCCCGCAAATCAGTATTACGCAGATTTATTTTCCACTCGTTTTGAGCTGCGAGTGACAAACTTGGTCCCAGGAGGAGCAGGACGCATAATAAAACCATTCTCATAAATTCTCCGAATCTCACGGAATTGGTACCGTGAGAAAAAATCTTCTCGTATCTCTTCTAACTTCTACTCGTACACGCTTATGTGCAAGTACGTGCTCAATGAGTGCCGAATCTTTTTCCACATCGCCAACTGTTTTACCGTTGATGGACAAAATCACGTCGCCTTGTCTTAGACCAGCCTTGGTCAATGCTGCGTTGGACGATTCCAGTTTATAGCCTTTTGAACTCTTGGATTCGACCGGATTTATGCCGAGGTTTGCCAGCGTGCCGATCGGATCGGTGGTGATCGAGTCCAGGCGCGTTTCGACGTACTCCCGTAGTGTACTGCCAGTTGTTTTTGCGCGCCCTGCCCCCGGGCTGGAAGACATTTCCTTTCTTTCTGTAATGTGAGATCGAATCTGGCCAAGGCGAGATGAACTGTTACTTGATTTGCTGGCTTGTTGTAGAGAATTACTTGTTATATTAGTGCGCATTGTTGCTACACTGAATATTTGTTCACTGAATACCAGTTTTTCTAGTCTTGATCCTCGCTTGATGAGGATATGGTCATCTTGCACTGAGTCGAGCGTTGCATTACCAGGTAATCGGTCGCCTATATAATATAGTTCGCCTTCCTTATTTTTCTGCGATACGACAGCGGCAGAATCATCTGGATTGTCAGAATTGAATACACCGCGTAATTCTAGGTTAAGACTTGTTTTCGGCGCATCGACTGTTTTCGGCGCGGATACGGCTTCCGCACGTCCGAACAGGTTAAGTTCGCTTATGTTTATTCCAAGCGATGATTTTACGGCAGGTTTCTTGATATCTGTTTGTTCAGGCGCGTTCATGGGATCGAGGTTGTCTAGCACGAAAACAGTCGTGTCGACAATGGCCATCATCATGAGAATCACAAGCAGCATGGAAGTCAGTGTTGCTAGCCGTTGTTCATTTTGCTGCCAAAAATGGGTGATTGAGTCCAAGGTGATCGTTCTTTTTAGTCTGAAGTTACCTTAACAAGGATGCGTATGGCTTACTACACCACTAAACCTTTATAGAATCTTTTCTTCAACAGTCAGCACCACGTCGTCTGGGTTTGTACCTTGGGGGACAGGAAGGTCAGCCAGAGCTAACAACCGTGCGTTAAACCTCAGTTCCACCCATCCGTCTCGTTGCAGATGGATGGATAAAACCGGTAAACGTGAGTTGTTGACTAAAAGGGTTAATTTACTATCCTTAATAGTTAGTTCCCCATCCAGAGCAGGGAGTTTTACTGACTGACTACCATTTCCTGTCTGATAGAGGACATTTCCGCCAGTCCAATGAATATTCCCCTGGCTCTGCGAGAACCAGTCGTCTTCGACGGTGAGGTTGACGTTGTCCAGTTCTAGCGTCCCGGAAAATCTGAGACCATAGCGGAGACTCACGTGGTTTATGTAGTCACTTTGAATAGATCCCTGCAGCCCTGTAACGTCACCGTTCTTTCCATCGGTCAACAGGTTTGCCGATAACTCGTGACCGAGCCCTGCGACGTCCAGGCTAAGGTCTGCTATTCTGCTAAAAAGGGGTAAGGCCGCTAACGACCAGTTTAATTTTGATCCTGGAAAGTCACGGTACTGGATGTCTGCGGATCCCTGCCAAATGGTGCCGCCAACTCGAAATATGCTGGTGTCTGGCAGCCTAGCGACATCTTCCTCAACGAATCTATAGGCAATACCTGCGGGCGCGTAGAGCGCGAGGAACGCTGCGAAACTAAGTATAGCGGTGATGCCGTATAGCAGGATTTTGCTCATTCCCAGGCAACCTTGGATTCACCTTGTTGATTGATTTTCAACCAGCCCTCTTCCTTGTTGCTCCATGAGCCGGCACTGCACCGTACTTCCTTTTGCATGAATTTGTGTGCTTCACGTGCGCAGTCTAAATCGGTTTTCCAGGGGGTATGGTTTGATTTAAACCAGACTGATGTGAAGCCACCTTTTGCAGCATCTGGCACTATGAGACATTCAGTGGTTTCTGACCCTCTTGTTAGGGTAACAGTTCGTTTTCTGGGTGTTACATCAAAATGGTTCTGTAGCCAACCCAAGATTACACTATCGGTTACATCCTTGATGTAGATTTCAATGTCAGGGAATAAATCTGACATCAGTTCTCCTAGTTTGCGAGAAGACGCTCAAGTAAAGTTGTGTAGACGCGAGAGAGCTGCAGCAGATCGTTTGTGGCCACGCACTCGTTTACCTTGTGGATAGTCTCGTTGCTGGGGCCGAGCTCGACGACCTGTGTGCCCATTGGTGCTATAAATCGACCGTCTGATGTTCCACCGGAGGTCGAGAGTTCGGTTTCTATACCAAGCACATCCTGGATGCTTGCCTGGATTGCGGGTATGAGCTCGCCTCCTTGGGTAATGAAAGGCCTTCCGGATAGGTGCCAGTCGATCTCGAATTTGAGCTCGTGTTTGTCAAGGATGGCCAGCGTGCTTTGAACCAGAAGGTCGTCTGTGGTTTTTGAAGAATAGCGAAAGTTAAACAGGACCTCTAATTCTCTGGGGATAACGTTGTTAGCGCCTGTTCCAGCGTGGATGTTGGATATCTGCATCGTAGTGGGTGGGAAAAACTCGTTTCCCTGGTCCCAGGTTTTATCAATTAGCTCCTGTAATGCGGCCATGGCGCGATGAATTGGATTGATCGCGTCCTCGGGATAGGCGACGTGTCCTTGCAAGCCAATAACGCGTAGTTTGCCGCTGAGTGAACCCCGTCTGCCAACCCGGATGACATCACCTATCCTTTCCTTGCTAGATGGCTCCCCTACGACACACCAGTCGATATGTGTGCCTCGGTTGCTGAGTTCCTCCATGACCTTGACGGTACCGTTAACTGCCTCAGCTTCTTCGTCGCTGGTAATTAGCAAGGCAATAGTGCCTCGATAGTCGGGGTGATTATCTATAAACCGCATGATACCGGTGACCATGGCGGCCAGGCTGCCCTTCATATCGGCGGCTCCGCGACCAAAAAGCATGCCGTTAACCACCTTAGGGACGAAAGGATCCGATTGCCATTCGCTTGCTGGCCCTGGGGGTACCACATCGGTATGACCGGCGAAAGAAATTAATGGTGAAGCTTCTTTACCCGTTCGGGTTGCCCAGAAATTTTTGACATCGCCGAAGGGCATGTGCTCGATGACGAATCCCATGTCCTCTAAATGGGAGGCGAGAAGCTGTTGACAACCGTCGTCATCAGGAGAGACCGATTGCCGTGCGATTAATTCCTCGGTTAGGGATAACGTGAGCTTGTCGAGATCTGAAATGGGTATTTCCTCGTTCTAGTTATTCGTGTGCAGCGTCTCGTTTAGTTTAATTGCCTTTTGGTTGGTTCGGCACTCGACGGTGCCGGTCTGTGAATTTCGAATAAACAACATGTCCGATTGACAGGCCAGTTCCCGAGCTTTTACAACCTTCACGAAGTTCTTATCTTCATCGAGCACCTGTACAATGGTTCCTGGTGTAATGTAGAGACCGGCTTCGATAGTGCATCGATCTCCTAGCGGAATGCCAGTACCGGCGTTGGCGCTCACTAGGCAGTCTTTACCAATTGTAATTATTGTATTGCCACCACCGGAAAGTGTACCGGCTGTACTTGCACTGCCGCCAAGGTCGGTACCAGATTCTACGGTTACGCCTTGAGAAACGCGTCCCTCTACCATATTAGGTCCAATTGTGCCGGCGTTGAAATTTACAAATCCCTCATGCATTACTGTGGTGCCTTCCCCGAGATATGCGCCTAGACGTACCCTGGCAGTATGAGCAATCCGAACACCTGAAGGTACAACATAGTTGGTCATCTTCGGAAACTTGTCGATGGAGGCTACTTCAAGAATACGGCCGGACTTTCGTGCTTCAGTCTGTAGTGCCGTGAGTTCTTCTAGATCGACTGCGCCGATTTCAGTCCACGCGACATTTGGCAAAAGGCCGAATAGATCGTCCAGATTGATTTCGTTCGGTTTTACAAACCGATGAGAAAGTAGATGCAGCTTGAGGTAAGCCTCTGGTGTCGATGCAGGCGCACTGTCGGATTCGAGTAGAGTAACTACAATTGGTCGTTCTGATCCCTTGAGTGAAGCTAGCAGATCTAGGTTCGCGGAGTCACAGAGCTGATCAATCGCCTTGTCGTCCAGTTCAATAGCCGTATTTCCCCCAGCGTAATTTATTATGCCGGCGATTCCTGACACCAGGTTTTTATTAGGTTTAAAAAGGGGTTGTGGATAGTACACCTCCAGCCATTCGCCCTTAGAATTTTTGGTGCCGATACCGAAAGCTACGCTAAACATGATTCCGTCCTTCTAATTCGAGGCGGCATTCTACTACACGCTGGGGCTCTCTGTTATGCCAAGAACCTTTTTATTCGGGTTGCCGCCTCCACACATTCGTCCAACCCTGCTACGAGAGCTAGGCGGACTCGATTGGCGCCTGGATTGCTCCCATCGACTTCTCGGGCGAGGTAACTTCCAGGAACAACTTTGACGTTAGTCTCTGTAAGCAGCTGAATTGTGAACTCACGATCATCGATGGGTGTTTCGGGCCAGAGGTAGAATCCAGCCGCGGGCCGCTGCATAGGCCAGACATCATTGAGTACATCTAGAAACGTTTCATATTTCCTGGAGTACAGGTCTCGATTTGCCACCACGTGAGTTTCTTCTTGCCACGCTTTCGCGCTTAGCCATTGGTTTTGCGCCGCCATGGCAGAGCCATGGTAGGTACGATATAGCAGAAATTTCTCTATGATCTCAGCATCGCCACAGACGTAGCCTGAGCGCAACCCCGGCAAGTTGGAACGTTTGGAAAGACTGTTGAACGCAACACAGTTTTTGTAATCGTTTCGGCCCATGGCGCTGGCAGCTTCCAAGAGTCCGGCGGGAGGGGTGTCTGCGTAGATCTCTGAGTAACATTCATCAGACACAATAGTGAAGTTGTATTCATCAGATTTCCGGATCACTGCCTGTATTTCCTCAACACTCATGATTGATCCGCTTGGATTGCCGGGCGTACACAAGTACACCATGGAGCAGCGCTGCCACTCGTCTTCGGTCACCTTACTGAAGTCCGGATTAAAACCGTTATCCTCGCTACAGGGAATATATCTAGGGGTGCTACCGGCGAGAATCGCCGCACCCTCGTAAATTTGGTAGAAAGGATTTGGTATCATGGTAAGACTGTCACCATCAATAACTGCCTGGGCGATAGCAAATAGTGCTTCTCGTGTCCCATTAACTGGCAGTGCCTCAGTTTCCGGGTTTATGCCACGACTTAGATTGAACCGCCTGGTGACGAACTCGGCAATTGCTTCGCGAAGTTCGTCAAGTCCTTTGGTAGGCGGATAGGTCCCGAAACTTTTGGCAATGGTTTCTGTTTTGCTGTAGCTCTCTATTAGAAACTCTGGTGCTCTATGTTTTGGTTCTCCCAAAGCCAAAGAAATGAAATCCTCATCGGTCGTCGGTGTGACATTGGCTAGTAGTTCGTTGAGCCGTTCGAAAGGGTATGGTTGTAGCTGATTCAGGCGCTCGTTCATACCGCTACCTTATCTACATGTGAATCCAGCTCCTGACAAATTCTGTCGGTCAGCATGCTGCGAGTTTCGTTGTCTTGGATTAGCTTGCCACCTTTACTTATATGGAACAGGTCTTCAACTTTTTCACCCAGCGTGGTAATACGGGCGGTATTCAACGTAATGTCCATCTCGACGAACACCTCCGCGATAATGGCCAATAGACCTGGTCGGTCTGGTGCCACGATACTAAGGATTGAATAATCCTGTTGATCGGTGATTGATACTTCAGTCTTCTGTACGAACTGCCGGAGGGCACGCGGTGTTCGTCTCGTTATGGTGTCCTTCGGTCGCTCTTTCGTATCCAGGTATTTTAGCAGAGTCGCGCGAATTCTTTCTCTTCTGAAAGGCTTGTCACCTACCGGCGTACCATCGTATTCCAACACGGTAAATGTGTCGAAGACTAGATCAGTCGCAGAGCTTGCTATCTTTGCGTCCATTACATTTAACGCCAGCGCGTCCAGTGCAGAGACAATAGAGGCGAAAATATGTGGCGTGTCTTTCATGTGAACAAAGATCTGCGTTGCCCCCTCGTCCGCCCGACGTCGGCTTGTGATATCGCGGATAGAAATTAGCGGGCCGTCGGCCAGATCATGATTATTGATTGTTGCAGTGTGCCAGACGATATCTGCTACTGATTCGTTGATGAAGTATTCTTCATCAACGTTGTTCCATATTTGCAGCGTTTGCTCACGAGATAGATAGTATTCTGCGAGTCTCTCGATTGCGTGTTCTTTGGCCTGGACAATATAGTCTTGCCTGTCTACGTAGTTCTCCAGTCCGGAACGTAAGAGCTTCCTTGTTGCTAGATATAGCTGGCGCATGAGCGACGCACGCCAGCTATTCCATAAAGTTGGATTGGTCGCGTTGATGTCAGCGACGGTGAGTGAATACAGATAATCTAATCGGACCTGATCCTGAACAAACAGCGCAAAATCATGAATCACCTCAGGGTCATGGATATCCTTGCGTTGTGCGATTGTCGACATTATCAGGTGATTTTCCACGAGCCAGCAGACTAGGTTTGTGTCCCAGGTACCTAGCCCATGGCGGTTACAGAAGTTTCTGGCTATATCGATACCTAACTCAGAGTGATCGCCTCCCATACCCTTGGCAATGTCATGATAAATCCCGGCAATATACAGCAGCTCGACTTTTGGGAGCTGGTGATGTATGTGGGCAGCAATAGGGAAGCGTTGCTCCTGATTCTTGTAACGAAATCGGCGCATGTTGCGCACTACCTGGAGCGTATGAGCGTCCACGGTGTAAACATGAAATAGATCAAACTGCATCTGGCCGATGATGCGAGCGAATTCGGGTAGATATGTGCCCAGAATACCGTAGCGCTCCATTCTGCGTAGCTGTGTAAACAGATGGTGCTTGGAACGCAGCAGGTCAAGAAATAGTCTGGTTACATCCGTATCATTGCGGAAATCGTCATCGATGAGATCAGCGTGCTTACGGATCAGTCGAATCGTGGCAGCACGTACTCCTTGAATATCGTCGCGATTGCCCATTATGACGAACATTTCTATCAGAGCTGCGGGATATTCGATGAAAATTGTGTCACGAATCACCTCCAGATAATTGTTACGTAACTGAAACCACTCGTTAATAGGCTCAATCCTGGCGCGGTTTTCTACGATTGCTTCATCGAAATGTCGCAGCAACAAACGATTCGTGTGGTTTACCTCCATTGCAGTTCGATAGTAGTCTTGCATGAACTGCTCTACCGCCAGCTGGTCATCATCTTGGTACCCGAACATCTGCGCCAGCTTTTGCTGGTGCTCAAACAGTAATCTGTCGTCTTCGCGACCGGCTACCAGATGTAATCCAAAACGAATTTTCCACAAAAGGTCTCTGCCTTCAGCAAGAACCTTGCTTTCGGTGCTGGTGAGAAAATTTTTTTCTACCAGATCGTCAAAATTGACTGTACCGAACTTTCGTTTGGCAATCCACATGACCGTCTGGATATCCCTTAGTCCACCTGGTGAGCTCTTGACGTTCGGCTCTAGGCTATATTCCGTATGCTCGTATTTGGTGTGTCGCTCTTCCTGCTCTGTAACCTTAGCACGGTAGAATTTTCTGGGTGACCAGATTTTCTCGGGGGCGATTTGTTTGGACATTTGGGATCTAAGTTCATCGTCGCCAAAGAGGGTGCGGGCTTCCATTAGGGCCGTCAGGACCGTTACATCGTTTCCCGCTTGGATTCGGCATTCTTTAATTGAACGAACACTGTGTCCAACCTCCAGACCGATGTCCCATAGGAGTGCTAGAAAACTTTGAATATTGTCGCGATGTAAATCGTAGTTTGGGCGTTCCAGCAGGGTTAGCAGGTCTATATCTGAGAATGGATGAAGTTCTGCGCGTCCATAACCACCAACTGCTAAAAGTGAAATACGAGATTTTCGCCAGCTCGACAGATTCTCATTCCACTCAAAACGCGTCCATGCAGAACGCATTATAAAGTCCATGAAGGACGCTCTTTCTTTCAGCAGCTGGTTAGCGGATACACCTTCGCGGAATTGACTTTCCAGCGTCCTATGGAAGTCAGAGATTGTTGACTTGTACAGAGGTAGCGGATGTCGTGCATTGGATAACTCTGAAAAAAGTGCTTCGGCATTCAACGAATTCACTAGGTATACTTCTCAATCGTGTCATCGGTACGATAAGTAAGGATCTCGTATCCAGTATCCGTAACAAGAATCGTATGCTCCCATTGGGCGGTGAGCTTGTGGTCCTTAGTCACCACTGTCCATTCATCAGGTAGCACCTTTACGTCCTTTTTACCAACATTGATCATTGGCTCGATCGTGAAAATCATTCCGGGTTCAAGCTCTATACCGGTGCCTGGACTGCCGTAGTGCAATACCTGTGGATCATCGTGAAAGATGCGACCTATCCCATGTCCACAGTACTCCCGAACAACGGAATAGTGATGTTTTTCTGCGTGAGTTTGGATGGCGTGACCGATATCGCCCAGATGAGCGCCTGGTTTTACCGTGTTTATGCCTCGGTACAGACACTCCTGACAAATCCGGACGAGTCGTTCTGCCAGCACGGATGTCTTACCGACAAGAAACGTTTTGCTGGAATCACCATGGAAGCCGTCCTTGATCGGTGTAACGTCGATATTCACGATATCACCATTCTTGAGGACTTTATCGTCCGAAGGGATGCCGTGGCACACTACGTGATTCACAGATGTACAGATCGACTTTGGAAATCCACGATAGTTAAGCGGCGCAGGAATGGCATTTTGTTCATTGATGGTGAACTCATGACAGATTCGATCTAGTTCACCGGTAGTGATGCCTGGAACCACATAGGGCTCAATCATTTCGAGCTGCGCTGCCGCCAGACCCCCGGCGACACGCATTTTCGCTATATCTTCCAATGACTTAAGTTCGACTGGCATGGGTTCTTATTATTGCGTTTTAGGTCTAACATATTCGCTCTTTTGCGAAACGCACACTATACCAGAATCAGGATGGCAAGGATCCTCAGGGTAAGTATGTGCGGCTCTGCGTGGCATTAGATGTGCAAATGCAAGGCGTGGTTCGCAGTTAATGGCCCTAGTCTTTAGAAAGAATTCCAACGTAGCAGTTTTGCGCATAAAGCCTTCCCTTTCGTGATTTTTAGTAGAGCTCAATTTCTTTGCTGACCTTTCTTGCTATGTTGTTGACATGTATGCGAAAGATCTTCGCGACCTTGACCTCTTTTGAAGGCCAGAGTTGTAAATATTTTCCACAGGTTTCCAGTTTGGCTTGTAGTGCTCAATATGGTATAAACCGCGCCTGCCGGATTGTCTGGCAGGCTATAACTAACTACTTCTCACATATACCGACACATAATTCGGGTGCCACTATGATGGTTGGATTATGGGGTATGTGGAGGCTTAACCCAAATACGGAGTTATTATGTCAAGCGTATCTATGCGTGACCTACTTGAGGCGGGTGTGCACTTTGGTCACCAGACCAGATATTGGAATCCTAAGATGGATGATTACATCTTTGGTGCCAGAAACAACATTCACATTATCAACCTCGAAAAGACCCTGCCTTGTCTTGATGAAGCACGCGATTACATACGCTCGCATGCCGCCAAGCGCAATAACATTTTGTTCGTGGGAACGAAACGAAGTGCAGGTAAGGTTGTAAAAGAGCATGCTGCTCGTGCAAATATGCCCTACGTCGACAAACGTTGGTTAGGAGGAATGCTGACCAATTATAAGACTATTCGTCAGTCGATTCGCCGATTGAGGGACCTGGAGACACAGAGTACAGATGGTACCTTTGAAAAGCTGACCAAAAAGGAAGCTCTTTCGCGTCAGCGTAGTTTGGAAAAACTGGAAAACTCATTGGGTGGTATTAAGAACATGGCGGGTCTGCCGGATGTGTTGTTTGTTGTCGACGTTGATCACGAGCGCATAGCGATAACCGAAGCTAAGAAATTGCAGATTCCTGTAATTGGAATCGTAGACACTAATAGCAATCCGGATGATATCGACTATGTCATTCCAGGTAACGATGATGCGATTCGTTCAATCCGTTTGTTTGTAGAAGCCATTGCCGATGCGGTGATTGAAGGCCAAGCTGAATATCAGGGTGAACCTAGTGCAGATGAATTTGTTGAGGTTACCGAAGACTTTTCAGAAGAATCAGCAGAGCCATCTGCTGAGGCTGCTGAGGAACTGGCTGATGAGAGTGATTCTCAGGAAGTAGCAGGGGACCCCGAAACCTCTGATCTTGCAGACGAATCTGGCACTGAGAATAAAGAAGGGGGCTAACTATGGTGATTTCAGCATCTATGGTTAAGGAACTCCGTGAGCGCACCGGTCTTGGTATGATGGATTGCAAAAAGGCGTTGGTTAAAGCTGATGGAGACATAGAGGCGGCTATCGATGACCTGCGTAAGTCCAGCGGTATGAAGGCTGCGAAGAAGGCTGGTCGAATAGCCAGCGATGGATTGATTGCGGTTAAGATGGCAGACGATGGCCAGCTGGGTATTATGGTTGAAGTAAATTGTGAAACTGACTTCGCTGCTCGGGATGAGAACTTCGTTGCTTTTGTGCAGACTGTGGCAAATACGGTTTTTGAGAAGAAGAGTAGTGATGTTGATGAACTGCTCGCGTTAGGTCTGGAGACTGTGCGGGAAGCACTGGTACAAAAGATTGGTGAGAACATCAGCATCCGGCGGGCGGAGGTCTACTCCACTTCCAGCATATATAGTTATGTCCATACTACTAATAGAATTGGCGTTTTAGTTTCTCTTGATGGAGGAAACGAGGAGCTTGGTAGAGACATTGCCATGCACGTCGCCGCAAGTGCTCCTACGGTAATCAATCCGGATGATGCGCCGGAAGATATTATTTCCAGGGAAAGAGAGATATATACGGCTCAAGCGGAAGAGAGCGGCAAACCACCGGAAATCGTTGCCAAGATGATCGACGGCCGAATAAGGAAATACCTGCAGGAAATAAGTTTGACCGAACAGGCTTTTGTAAAGGACCCTGACGTAAAGGTCGGCGCCTTGCTTAAAAAAGAAGATGCCAAGGTCACAGCCTTTGTGCGTTTTGAAGTGGGTGAGGGTATTGAAAAAGAGTCGGAAGACTTTGCTGCTGAGGTGGCGAATCAACTGAAGTAACAAGACCTGGTCAACATGGCAAAAAAATCCAAGCCCCAATACTGCAGAATTCTGCTCAAGCTTAGCGGCGAGGCGCTTGGTGTTGATGGTGTTGGTATTGATCCGGCGGTGTTGGATCGATCAGCGATTGAAGTTGGTCAGCTGCTGGGCATTGGTATCCAGGTGGGTCTGGTCATCGGTGGAGGGAATCTGTTTCGTGGTGCAGAACTACATGCCGCGGGACTGGATCGAGTTACCGGAGACCATATGGGGATGCTCGCGACCGTAATGAATGCGCTGGCAATGCGTGACGCATTGGAGCGAGCGAACATTCAGACGGTGGTTATGTCATCCATTCCCATGAGTGGTGTGGTCGAGCACTATGATCGCCGTCTGGCGATTCGTCATCTTAATGATGGTGACGTGGTTATATTCTCTGCCGGTACTGGCAATCCTTTCTTTACGACTGACTCGGCCGCGTGTCTGCGAGGCATTGAAATTGACGCGGATATTGTATTGAAAGCGACTAAGGTGGATGGTGTCTATGACCGCGATCCGGTTCAGCACGAGTCGGCTTCCCGCTTCAGCGAGTTGAGCTATGATGAAGTGCTGGAAAAACAGCTTGGCGTTATGGACCTTACTTCCATTTGTATGGCACGCGACCATCAAATGCCAGTGCGCGTTTTCTCTATGGAAAAAACGGGTGCACTGGCGAATGCGGTGATCGGCGACGATGAGGGTACGCTTATCAGTTAATAGTTAGTGGTTAGTGTTTAGTGGTTAGCAGTAATCAGTTAGTAGAGCAGGGAGTTAGAGTTGTGATTGATGACATAAGAGAAGATGCTGAACAGCGTATGGACAAGACGCTGGAATCCCTGGATAGTGCGTTCGCCAGAATCCGTACCGGTCGGGCCCACCCGGGTATCCTGGATGGTGTCCTGGTTTCCTATTACGGAAATGATACCCCGATTAACCAGATGGCTAATGTCGTGGTTGAGGATGGCAGAACGTTACTGATCACTCCCTGGGAAAAGAGCATGATTGGCGATATCGAAAAAGCGATACTTAAATCAGACCTTGGTCTTAACCCCGCAACCGCAAGTGAGAATATTCGCCTGCCGATGCCACCACTGACCGAAGAAAACAGGCGTGAGCTTACTCGCGTCGCCAAAGCGGAAGCCGAGAATGCTCGCGTTGCGATACGTAATATTCGTCGCGATGCGAATACTGACCTTAAGGATTTCCTTAAGGAAAAGGAAATTACGGAAGATGATGCGCGCAAGGGTGAAGAGCTAATCCAAAAACTCACCGATGCAAAGATCAAAGAAGTCGATTCCAGGCTGGAGACTAAAGAATCTGATCTAATGGAGATCTGATTTCCATGCTCAAAACGCGAATTCTTACCGCATTGGTGATCGCTGCGATTGCCATTGCGGGCGTATTTTTGTTGCCAGAGATCGGGTTCGCTGTTTTTGTTGCGCTGGTCATAGCGGTTGGTGCCTGGGAGTGGGCGCTGTTGGCTGGGTTATCAGGAGCCTGGAGGATTCTTTATGCAGGCTTCATCACCGCGTTACTACCGGGGGCTTATTACGTCCCTTCTACGTTGGTACTTGCCCTTGGCGTAGGTTGGTGGTTGGCCGCATTTGTGCTTGTTCTTGGATACCCGAATCTGGTTCGTGTTTGGTGCCCCAGATTAATTCGTTCTGTAATCGGCCTGTTTGTCCTGATTCCTGCCTGGAAGGCGATGCTGTTGCTGAAGACCTATCCCGATAGTAACTACCTGCTTCTTTTACTTTTTTTTCTTATTTGGGGCGCTGACATCGGCGCTTATTTTGTCGGCAAGGAGTTTGGCCAGCGTAAGCTGGTGCCGCATGTGAGTCCGGGAAAGTCCTGGGCCGGTTTTTTTGGTGGCCTTGTTACAGCACTGGTCATTGCGATTGCCATGTCGCTGATTGTTCAGAATCCTGAGGTTCTGACTATTCAAGGAGTCATGTTCCTGGGCGGCTGCATTGCGGTAGCGATGATGTCGGTGCTGGGTGACCTTTCTATCAGCATGTTTAAGCGAAATGCCGGCATTAAAGACTCCAGCAATCTGCTGCCAGGTCATGGCGGATTTCTCGACCGTATTGATAGTCTGCTCTCCGCGGGACCAGTCTTTGCACTGTTTATACTGTTCTTTGGATGGACATCATGAAACAGGTGTCCATTCTTGGGTCTACCAGCACGATAGGTGTTAACACGCTGGATGTGATCTCTACTAACCGAGACAAATACTGCATATTCGCTCTGACCGCGAATACCAATATTGACTTGCTGGAGCAGCAGTGTCGGACCTACGTACCAACCTACGCAGCGTTTCGTGATGAAACTCTGGCTCAACAGCTCAATGGGCGATTGTCTGATATCTCAACGGAAGTAGTAGGGGGAGATAAGAGTCTTTGCGACGTTGCCAGCCATCCGGACACGGATATGGTAATGGCGGCGATCGTTGGTTCCGCCGGTCTGCAGCCTACATTGGCCGCGGTGCGTGCTGGAAAGCGGGTTCTTCTAGCGAACAAAGAATCGCTGGTGATGTCAGGCAAGTTGTTTATGGAAGAGGTAAGACGTAACGAGGCAACGCTTCTGCCGATCGATAGTGAACATAATGCGATCTACCAGTGCCTTGCCAACGGCGCTGAAGCGCATGCCGCCGGTGTAAAGCGACTGATACTCACTGGTTCCGGCGGCCCCTTACTTCGCGCCGACATTAGCAAAATGAGCTCAGTCACGCCGGATCAGGCATGTGCGCACCCCAATTGGAAAATGGGTAGAAAGATTTCCGTGGATTCTGCCACGATGATGAATAAGGGGCTGGAATTGTTGGAAGCCAGCTTCCTGTTTGATCTGCCCCCTGCGTTAATAGATGTCATGATTCACCCGGAGAGCATCGTTCATTCCATGGTTGAGTATCTTGACGGTTCAGTAGTTGCTCAATTGGGTAACCCGGATATGCGAACGCCGATTGCACATGGTCTCGCCTGGCCGGACCGTGTACCTTCGTCGGTTGAGCCTCTTGATCTGACCAGTAGTTCCGGGCTGCACTTTGAAGAGGTTGACCACGAGCGTTTCCCATGCCTTAGGCTCGCCCGAGAGATATCTGAGGAACCTCAGGGACTATCGATTGCACTAAATGCCGCCAACGAGGTGGCGGTAGGGTGTTTTCTTGATGAACTAATCGGGTTTACTGACATCCCAGTTATTATCGAAGCTGTGCTGGAACAGACAAAAGCTGAGGAAGCACCTACAATAGAGTCAGTTATTGAACTGGATCGGGCTGCTAGAGAACTAGCGTTAGTTAGAGTTAACCGAAAATCATGATGGAAGTGATACAAAGCATAGTTGCGTTGATCGTGACGCTGTCAATTCTGGTGACCATACACGAGTATGGTCATTACTGGGTTGCGCGGCTTTGTAACGTACATGTTCTGCGATTCAGCGTTGGTTTCGGGAAGCCTCTTTTGATGAAACGCGGACCTTCCCGCACGGTGATCCCTTCGCCAGCGGACCAGGAGATTGAGACACGAGCCAACCAGCCGCTGGAACGTACCGAGTTTGTGGTAGCAGCTATCCCCCTGGGTGGCTACGTCAAAATGCTCGATGAACGAGAGGGATATGTGCCCGATGATCAAAAACACCTAGCGTTCAATAACAAGCCGGTGCTGCAGCGAATTGCCATAGTTATCGCGGGACCGCTGGCGAATTTTCTCTTGGCGATCGTTGCATATTGGGTGTTGTTCACCGTAGGTGTGACTGGTGTTGTACCGAAGCTCGGCGAAATAGACCTGGAATCCCGAGCTGGATATGCCGGCCTGGAAGCCGGAGATGAGATCGTGGCGATAGACGGCTCGGCGGTTGAGACTTGGTCTGATGTCAATCTGCGCCTATTCGAAAGACTGGGCGAGTCCGGTGAAATCATCGTGTCGGTGGCAGCAGGTACAGACTTCAGCGAAGATTATACGATTCCGATAAACAAATGGCTTCAGGGTGCCGATGAGCCGAGCCCTGCCTTTGAACTCGGTCTGAATTTGTCTTATCCGCCCATTCCCGCGTTAATAGGTGGCATTGTCGAAGGTGGCAGGGCAGAGAAGGCCGGGTTCTTATCTGGAGATAAGATCCTTACCGCAAATGACGTAGCAGTAGATGACTGGGTCGAATGGGTGGAGATGATACAGGCAAGCCCAGAACGGAGTATGGCGCTTACTGTGCTGCGCGAGGATACGGTCATTGATCTGGTAGTAACCCCAGAGCAAATTGAACGTGATGGCAAGACAATTGGTTTCATTGGTGCTTCTAGGACCGCGATTGAGTTGCCGGAAGACATGCAGCGACAGGTCAGCTATCCGATATATCTTGCCTTATTCCCTGCGCTTGAGAGAACCTGGGATGTGACTGTATTTACCCTCGTCTCGGTTAAGAAAATGATTGTTGGGGATATTTCACCTAAGAACCTCAGTGGACCGATTACCATCGCGCAGGTTGCAAACGTGACCGCTCAGTCTGGACTTGAGAGCTTTATCGGATTTATTGCGCTATTAAGTATTAGTCTTGGGGTTCTCAATTTATTGCCTATTCCTGTTTTGGACGGCGGACACCTGCTGTATTACATTGTTGAGTTGTGTACGGGAAAACCTATCCCGGAACGTATTCAGGTATGGGGATTACAGGTGGGTATGTTTTTAATCGTGGCTATTATGATGCTCGCTTTCTATAACGATTTAGCGAGACTATAAGAAACTAGTTGAGTGTTAAGTAATAAGTTGAAAATTGTATGAGTCGTTTCCGAAATTTGATCCTGTTATTGGCGTTTGCTTTTGTCGACGCCAACGCATTTGTATTTAACGATGTTCGGGTTGAAGGTCTGCAGCGCATTTCGGCAGGCACAGTATTTGGTTCATTACCGTTTAACGTTGGTGATGACCTGAATGAGATGGATATAAGATTTATCATTCGAGAGCTGTTTGACACAGGATCGTTCGATAACGTCGAAGTTGGCAGGGATGGAGATGTGCTGGTCATTGTCGTGACCGAACGACCCTCCATTGATGACATTGAGATCGAAGGTAATAAGGCGATTAAGACTGAGGACTTACTCGACGGGCTTTCTGACTCGGGGCTCGCGGTGGGTCAGATATTTAAGAAGGTTACGCTGGAACACATCGCAACCGGGCTGGAACGTCAGTATGTTTCACAGGGTCGATACGATGCGAGTATTACCACTGAAGTGGTGCCGCTGCCCCGTAATCGAGTTCGGATAAAAGTTGATGTCGACGAAGGTAACGTTTCCAGCATAAAGCACATCAATATAGTAGGTAATACACTTTTTGATGACGACACCTTGCGTGAACTGATGGAATTGAAATTGTCGTCATTATTATTCTTCTGGAAGAAGGATGACCAATATTCGAAGGAAAAACTAACGTCTGATCTTGAGGCGCTTGAATCATGGTACTTGGATCGTGGTTACCTGAATTTCACGATTGATTCCACACAGGTTTCGATCGCGCCAAATATGGAAGATGTTTACATCACAGTGAACATAGTCGAAGGCGAGAAGTTCTCGGTATCATCGGTCGATATCGCGGGTGAATTGCACGATGTTCCCGAGGCAACTATTCGGTCGCTTATCCTTTCTCAGGCCGGGCAGGTCTTTTCGCGCCAGTTGATGACCTCTTCAGAGGAGAGAATCGAACGAGTCCTAGGTAATGCTGGATACACCTTCGCAAGTGCGACTGGGCAGACTGTAGTGGACGAAGGAGGTAATACCGTTAGCGTTAAGTTCTTTATAGACGCAGGTAAGCGCGCATACGTTCGGCGAATTACATTTCGCGGGAACACGGTAACCCATGATGAAGTACTACGTCGTGAAATGCGTCAAATGGAGGCAGGCTGGGCATCAACCGCGGCGATTGAACATTCAAAACTTCGTTTAGAGCGGTTAGGGTTCTTTAAGGAGGTCAATGTTGAAACGCCACCGGTGCCTGGGACCGAAGATCAGATAGATGTAGAGTATACGGTCGAGGAGCAGCCTTCTGGAGCGATCTCTGCGAGTTTAGGCTTTGCCGGTGACATTGGTCTTATTCTTGGTGCTAACTATCAGGAGAACAATGTTTTCGGGACCGGTAATAGCATCAATATTGGCATTAATCGCAGTGATTTTCAGAAAGCATTCAATTTCTCCTTCCTTGACCCCTACTACACTGTCGACGGCGTTAGCCGAGGCTACTCGACCTTCTTCAGGGAAAGCGATTTTGAGGAACGTAATATTGCTCGTTTCTCGACGGATACCTTCGGTGCCTCTATCAATTTCGGCTATCCATTGAGTGAAATATCAAGATTAGGTTTTAATTTTGGATATGAGAATACGAATCTCAAGGAAGGTATTTTCCCGGTCCAGGAGATATCTCGATTTCTGGCGGCAGAAGGTAACGAATTCGATCTCTATACATTTACTGGCACTTACACCATGTCTGCGCTCAATCGTGGTTTGTTGCCGACGGCGGGGAGATCACAGTCAATATCTTTGGAATTGACCCTGCCTGGCAGTGAACTGGAGTTCTTTAGAATTAACTATGCGGGCCAAATCTTCTTCAGGTTGTCTCGGTCGCTTACGCTTCGTGTGAGAGCTGACCTAGGCTATGGCGATGCCTATGGTGACACAGAAGTCTTTCCGTTCTACAAGCATTTTTTCACTGGTGGCATGGGCGCAGTACGCGGCTATAAGACGAATACCCTTGGACCTAGGGGGACGCCGTCCCCGCTAGATAATTATAATCGGTTTGACCCGATCGGCGGCAATGTCTTGGTGGAAACCAGCGCAGAGATCCTATTTCCGCTACCGCTGGTTAAGGATCAGCGACAGATTAAATCTGTGTTCTTCCTCGACGCAGGAAATGTCTTTAACACTAATTGTGGGGCTACTTCGGTTATTTGTAACAGTATTGAAGATGGAGAGCTTCGCTATAGTGCAGGGATCGCGATTAGCTGGATAACCGGTTTTGCGCCCTTAAGTTTTGCCCTGTCTTTCCCATTCAATGAGAAGAGCGGTGATGAATCGGAGAGTTTTCAATTTGAGGTTGGCAAAACATTCTAGTGGTTCAAGTGTCCTATGGTGAATAGGAAGCGATTAAAAAATAGTCGTCTTCGATGCTTGGCAACTTTATTGCGTTAAGCTCTTTGCAATAGATAAAAGGATATGTAAGTATCTGCGCCCATTGAATCCGCTACCCGAAGGAGATTTTTCGATGAGAAACTACATTTTGCCTGCCACATTGAGCGCGCTATTGATGTTTGTATCAGTCTCAGCTTTTGCTGAGGTTAAGGTTGCGTTTGTGAATGCACAGCGAGCAATTCTCGAGTCAGAAGAGGCAAGGCGGGCGCAAGCTCAGATTGCTGAGGAATTCAAGGGTGAGCAGGACGAAATTGGGAGACTACGTTCGCAGGGGGCTGAGTTGGTTCAACGGGCGCAGAAGGACGGAGAAGTGATGTCTGATGCTGAAAAGCGCAAGCTTTCGAATCAGATTCGGGAAATTGAGAAAGACTTACAGTACCTCGCTGAAAAACTGCAAACAAAAGTTCAGGAGCGTCAGAATGAGCTACTCACCGGGATAGACGTTAAGTTTAACAAAGCAGTTGAGGCGCTCGTATTGAGTGAGGATTATGACATAATCTTGCCTAGAGAGAACGCCATCTATGTCGGTGATTTTTACGACATCACGAGAAAAGTGACTGAGAAGCTCAATGAGATGGATCGGGCTGCAAACTAGCCCTACGTTAATGCTTTGAAGCTTAGCCTCAGGGAAATCTCAGATCGCTTTGATCTGTCACTTCACGGTGACGGATCTGTAGAAATTACCAATATCGCTAGCATTGAAAATGCTGGGCAGGGAGACTTGGTATTTCTGTTTAGTTCTGCCCATCGTCAGCGCCTTGCCTTTTCAAGGGCTAGTGCAGTCGTAATTCGGGAAAAGGATAGTGCTGATTGTGAGCTTCCCTGCCTAATTTCGGATCAACCTCGCTTAGCCTGGGCTAGAATTGCCACTTTATTCGATCCGTTACCTGAGCCTGATGGTGAAAAACACCCCAGTGCGATAGTAAGTGGCGAAGCACAAGTTGGAGAGAACGTTACCCTTGGTCCCTACTCGGTAATATCGTCAGGGGCAAAAGTCGGTGATAACTGTGCTATAGGTGCGGGTTGTATTGTAGGAGAGGGAGTCCATCTGGGAGAAGGATGTCGGTTGTTTCCTAATGTGACGCTGTATCATAATGTGTTCCTAGGAGCTCGAATTACGATTCATAGCGGTGCGGTTATTGGCGCCGATGGATTTGGTTTTGAACTGGATGGCGGAAAGTTCATCAAGATTCCACAGGTCTATGGTGTGGTCATTGGAGACGACGTTGAAATAGGTGCGGGTACCACTATTGATCGAGGTGCTCTGAAGGATACAACAATCGGGTCTGGCGTAAAAATTGATAACCAGGTGCAGGTGGGTCACGCGACCAGTATAGGAAGCGATACTGTGATATCGGGTTGTACGGCTATTGCCGGAAGCACGAGCATAGGTAAAAACTGTCAGATTGGTGGTGCTGCAGGTATCGTTGATAATATAGAGATCACGGATCAAGTGGAAGTTACTGCAATGAGCTTGGTGAGTAAGTCGATCACCGAGAGAGGGCGATACTCTTCAGGTACGGGACTGATGCTTGGTAGTGAATGGAAACGCAATATAGTGGGCTTCAAACAATTGGCAAGCCTGCTGCGGCGGGTCCGTAAACTGGAGACCAAAAAAGACAGCTAATGGATGTCACTGAGATACAAAATTACCTCCCACACAGGTACCCGTTTTTGATGGTAGACCGTGTACTTGAACTGGAAGTGGATAAGCGCATTATCGCAATCAAGAATATCAGCATCAATGAACCAATATTCCAGGGACATTTTCCTGTAACACCAGTGTTTCCAGGAGTGCTGATTGTCGAAGCATTGGCACAAGCTTCAGGCATCCTGGCATTTAAGAGCTTCGAGCGCAGTCCAGAACATGGATATATTTATTATCTTGCCGGTACCGACAAGACCAAGTTCAAACGGTCAGTTGTCCCCGGTGATCAACTCCGGCTTGAGATAGAGATCATTAACCTTCGCAACCATTGGATGAAGTCCTCTGGCACTGCCTATGTTGGTGATTCGTTGGTGTGTTCGTCATTGCTCACCTGTGCGGAGCAAAAGGTTAGTTAAGTTAATGAAACTCGGTCTATCGTGACTATGTCAGGAGTACGACCAATAACGATCGCAATGGTCGCTGGAGAGGTCTCCGGGGATAATCTTGGCGCTCCCCTGATGCGGGCACTAAAGCAAAAACAACCAAACATCCGGTTTGTAGGGATAGGCGGACCAGCGATGATCGCGGAGGGTCTGGAGTCCCTGTACGATATGGAGCGATTGTCGGTTAACGCCTTTCCTCTATTAAGAGTCCCCGAGTTAATCAAAATATTATTCACCACTAAAACCAGACTGAAAGAACAGTCCCCGGATTGTTTCATTGGAATCGATTACAACTTCTTTAATGGCCTACTTGAAGGCATGATGAAACGTGCTGGTATTCGAACAGTACATTACGTGTCACCGACTGTTTGGGCCTGGAGATCAGGTAGATTACGTAAGATAAAGAAGCATATAGACATGATGCTGACTTTGTACCCCTTTGAAACTGAAATTTACGCGGAGCATGGAATTGATGCGTGTTATGTTGGTCACCCCAAAGCTCGGGAGATCTCCCCGACCCAAGGGCAATCGGGGAAAACGTCTGCAAGGCAGGTGTTAGGTCTGGAAGACTCAGATAAAGTTGTTGCGATATTGCCTGGTAGCAGGTCTAGCGAGGTCGCGTTGATCGGACCGGTATTTTTTCGGACAGCTGAATTTCTAGGCTCTGATTTTAAGTTTGTTGTACCTGCTACGAACCGCAAGAGGGCGGAACAGATTAAGACGCTTTGGAAATCGTTGATACCTAGCATGCCGGTAAAGATCACGGATGATCCATTGATTGCCATGACAGCTGCGGATGCAGTACTCGTTAAATCTGGCACAGCCACCCTAGAAGCGATGTTATTGCGCCGCCCTATGGTGATGGCCTACCGATTGGGTAAATTTGCTTATAGTCTGATTTCTAGGATGGTCAACACGCCTTACTTTGCACTACCAAATATTCTTGCTGGACGCGAAGTAATACCTGAATTCATTCAGGACGATGCGGATCCTGTTGTGATGGCTGAGGCGATGAAAAAGCTAATGGGACAATCCCAGGACGAGCTCATGAGGGAGTTTGACGCTATACATCAGCAGCTTAAACCCGATTCAGAGGTATTTGCTGCAACTGAGGTCCTTAAACTGTGTGAGCGGACCCATGTATAGACTTGAGTATTGTGCCGGGGTGGACGAAGTTGGACGAGGTCCACTCGCTGGCGCAGTTTTCGCGGCGGCAGTAGTACTGAATCCATTTCGAAGCATTGAAGGAATTGATGATTCAAAGGTGTTGTCGGCGAAACGACGGGCCGAGCTCGATCTGGTTATTCGCGAAGAGGCTGTTGATTTCGCTATTGGCAAGGCAGACGTGGAGGAAATCGATCGAATTAATATACTTCAGGCAAGCATGCTTGCGATGCAAAGGGCGGTTAAAGGGCTTAAGGTACCGCTTGATTTCGTTCTGGTGGATGGGAATCGTACACCGGAATTGTCGTGTCCGTCGGATTA
>MDTE01122017.1_pt1 | contig 73947 bp, 69 predicted proteins | sample 811231 | NCBI WGS metagenome assembly MDTE01 (sample SAMN05326651, study PRJNA326480) | marine metagenome | isolation source: seawater | place: Indian Ocean: Red Sea | collected 2010
CATCCCACCGGCCAGATCAAGGTGACCGAGCTTCTAGCCGATGGAACGGTTGGCAGAAGTATTCACAGCGATTGAATGTGGAGGAAATCCATTGAAACAGCCATTCAAGCAGGCACTCAAGGAGAAGGATGAAGTCGTCCTGCTCACCACGACGCTGGATGTCACCAAGAGCCAGCTGGAGGTCGCGCTCGGACGCGGCGACTACGATGCCGTCTACTTCGACGGTCAGCACCAGCCGATCAGCGACCACAAGATCGTCGAGTTCTGTGCCATCACAGAGGAGTTGAGGATCGAGGCGCAGATGCGCCTGCCCCACACCAGACATACCTACCTGGTCGGTCGGTTCTGCGACTTCGGTCTCTCCTCGATCATGGTTCCCGAGGTCTTGACAGAAGAAACGGTCCACGAGGCCCTAGAGTACTTCTACTACGGCACGATGGGCAGACGAAGCTGGGGAGGCATACAAAGAGCCGGAATGGCGTGGGCGTTCGACAACCGACCGTCCCGGCTCGAATATGCAGAGTGGTGGAACAACTATGCAGTGCTGGCGATCCAGATCGAATCCGTCGAAGCCGTAGCAAACGCCCGTCGCCTGGCGGACCGTCCAGGGATCGACTACGTCGCCTTCGGCCCGAACGACCTGTCCTTCAGCCTCGAACGGCACAGCAACTTCCCGCTCACGACCACGGAGGAATGCTTCCGGAACGTCGCCGAGCAACTGGACCCAATCGGTATCAAGCGCTGCCTGGCCATCGCCATCCCCCCCGAGGATCGGGATAAATGGCGTGAGCACGGCATCTCCGTCTTCTGGGAGGCAGCCAGATACTGAGCGCCACACCTCCCCATGGGGGAGAAGTCAGAGCTCACTCTCGAAAAGCCGCGTGACCGCCGGGAAGTATTTCGAGGTCGGCTGCCTCGATCGCAGCAAGTTGCCGCTCGATATGCGCGTCGGTTTTCGGCGTCAGGGTCGCAGACGGCCTTCAGTTCACGCTCCAGATCCGCAACGTCTTTGGGCTCGGACTCGTGACGGTCATCAAGGTCATCGATGATGTCGAACAATTGATGGAACGCTTCACAGTTGTGCATATACTTCCACTTTCCCTTCCGAATCACAAACCCGCTTCCCCGAACACCATGGCCGTGGTATTCGCTGAACGTCGCCCGCGATTCGTCGTTCAAGCCGAGGTCCTGTAGTGGGCCCCCTGCCCAGTCCTCCGGCCGCTCCGCCCCAACGGCCGCAAAGATCGAGGCCTGCAAATCGAGCTGGCTGAGTGCGGTGTGGCCCACCTCTCCTTTTCGAAAGCTCGGTCCCGCTACGATCAAAGGAGCCCGAACGGAGTCCTCATACAGACTGCACTTCCACCACAGCCCGAACTTGCCGAGCATTTCTCCGTGATCTGATGTATATGCGAAGACGGTCCGGTCGCTCAACCCGGTTTCGTCCAGCACATCCATCCCCTCACCCACCTTGCGATCCACGTGGGTCAAGCAGCCGTAGTATCCGCGTCGCAACCCCCGCACCGATTCCTCTCTAAATGCCTCCATCTGGAATTGTTTCCGCAGGTCGAGCACATACGGGTGGTTTACTGACGCAACGTCGCCACCGTGGTCGGGAAGATCGTCGTGACCCTCATACATATCTCATAGATCCTGAGTCACATCCTGAGGGAAGTGCGGATCACTGATGTTGATCTCGAGTGTCCATCCTGCTGCCGTGTTTCCGGATCCACTTGATTCCCTGCGCCACCTTCCTGTCGTCGCCGGCGCCCGCGTTCTCCTTCACACCCCACCCACCCTGACGCTCCTTGCCAGTCTTGGATATAATAGGATGGACCGTCAACGGATTCCGGCCAAAGTTCAGGTCGCCCGGCGCACGATACCCCTGACCGTGCATCTCTGAGAACCCCATCTCGTCGACGGGTCTGAACCCGTCCACCTTCCCCACCATCACACTGTGGATGCCCTGGCGGTCGAGCACGCCGCCGTAGCTCTCCGTATCCACGGGCACGATACCGCAATTGTTATAGGTCTGGATCTGGTGAGCCCATCTCCCGGCCAGAAACGATGATCGGGACGGCATACAGAGCGGTGAAGGACAGTAGTGGCTCCCGTATACAGTTCCCTGCTCTGCCAGACGTTCAAGGTTTGGCGTCTGGATAAACGGATGACCTTCCAGAGCGCTGATCCGGGGGTTGTGTTCGTCGGATCGCAGTATCACGAAATTGGTGTGCATCGTTCCACCTGTTGGCGACATTGGACATCGGGCGTGGATGTTCGATATTGCCCACTCACTAAAATATGTCGCTAACGCGTAGCCTCTGTAAGGCAGAACCCGTACAGATCAGGAGTATCGATGCCGAACGTATCACTCGATGACCTCACACCAAACGCAAGAGACCTGGCAGAACAGTCGCTGACCTGGTCCGAGAGACGATGGGACCCTGAAGGCGCTTTGCTCGGATCGAAGATCGTGGGAACGCCCGGCGAGAGCCGACTGGGCGTCCGGAATTCGGTCTGGACCGCGGTCGGCTTCCTCCTCAGGAACGCGGACGGAGATACCGAACGGGCATCCCGGACGATCGACGCCATCATCGACCAGCAGTTCGACGAACCCGGAATGCCCTACCACGGAACATACTTCAGATACGTGGGAGAACCGCATCCACCCGGCAAGGATGCCGTAATGTGGAGGGACTTCGACCCCAACTGGCGCCAGTTCATTGGATTGGGGTTGGCGACGATCCTCGAGGAGTTCGAGCACCGGCTGGAGCATGCGCAGGTCAAACGAATCGAGCAGTCTCTCGAGCTTGCCGTGATTGGCGAACCGCCGGATCGATGCCCGCCGAGATACACCAACATCGCCTTGATGAAGGCGGCCTTGAACGTTTGGGTCGGTCGACGACTCGGAAAGCAACCGTTCGTGGACTACGGCGAGTCATTCGGGAAGGATGTCTACGAGCTCTTCAAGCAGACCGATGCGTATGACGAGTACAATTCGCCCACCTACTACGGGACGAATTTCTATGCGCTTGGTTTCTGGCGACGCTATCTCGAAGGGAGCAGCATTCGGGAGATGGGCCTGTATATGGAGGCGGCGCTGTGGCGCGATACGATCCGCTACTACCACGCCGGTCTGAAGAACCTGTGCGGCCCGTTCTCACGCAGCTATGGGATGGACATGACGCGCTACACCGCCCTGGTGAGCCTGGCCTTCTGGCTCGCCTTCGGCAGGGAACAGACGCCATTCCCCGAAGTCGACCAGCAGCCCGGTAACCGACTCGGGATAGACGCGGAGTTCGCCTACGGGCCCTGCATGGCCATCTTCGACTCGATCGCACCGGACGACGTGCGCGATGACGTGGCAACATTCAGCGGACCCCGGTCGATCGAGAAGACCATCACCCTCGATCCCAGACGAATCGCCACTGCCTGGCTGGACGATGCATACACGTTGGGCGCCGAGTCTACCAGTGACTATTCCTGCCGAAGCTACCAGCACCACGCCGTGACCGTACACTGGCGCTGTCCCAACGGCGAGATCGGCTGGTTGCGTCTCAAGCATATTGGACCGATCGACGCGCACGCCGAACAGAGCCGCATCCATTTCACAGCTCCCGCGTCCGCCGACTACAAGGCCAGGGACGGGGATGCAACGACCTTCACGTTCGTCGTCTACGTGCCTGATGTCTCCGAATCTCAATTCGAAGGATCAATCTGGGCCTTACCTGGAATGACTGTGTCCGTGGGGACAAGTCTTGACGCTCCGTCGATAAGCAAGGAAGGCGAGACAGTAGAGATCACGTATACGACCTCGAGCGATTCTGCTGACTTCAACCTGCAATTCACGACGGCCTGAGCTGATGCCAACGACCATCTCGGACGAACACAAATTCCTCTTCGACCTTCAGGGCTACATTCGGCTCGAGGGCGTGTTGACTGTGGCTGAATGCGACGAAATATTGGCCGTCCTGCGACGTCTGGAGGACCGGGAGTACGAGGATGTTTGGATGGAGTCCGTCGAAGGAACGGGGAGACCGACCAGGGAAGTCGCCAAGGAGAATCAGGTCAGGTTGAACGGCCTTCCACGTCTGGATCCGATCTTTGACGACCTGATCGGACACGAGCGGGTGCTCCCCTACCTGGAGGAATTCGTCGAAGGGCCACAACTGATCAATACCTGGTCGATCTCGAAGTGGAAGGATGCGGCCTTCAGTGGCTGGCATCGTGGCGTCCCGGTCACTGACCACACCCACCGGAACGGCCTGATCCGGACCCGCATGCTCAACACGGTCTACTTCCTGACAGATAACGGGCCGGAGGACGGATGCGTCGTCGCCATCCCCGGATCCCACAAAAGCAATGTAGACCTGGACCTCAAGACCCATCCCGCATACGAGATGCCCGGCGCGACGCCGGTAGTCGGCAAAGCGGGCGACCTGCTTCTGTTCTCTGAAGCGACGCTCCACGACGGTCTTCCCAAGACCACCAAAGGGATACGGACCAACCTCTACTACAACTACGTCCACGCGCACTACAACGGGATGATGCGGGAACCCCGAAACTGTCATCACTTCTACTTCCCACCCGACGTTCGCTCTCGTTTCGACGAGACCCGTCAACGGCTTACCAACTGGATGGAGTATGTGAAGTGGGATTACTAGACCGTTCCCACCTTCTTTTTTTCTGCCTACAACAAAGCCCCCGACGTGAGCCGGGGGCTTGTTCTTTTTCGTCAAACGCGTTCCGCTACGAGGGATCCGCTCGGCGACCTGCCAGAGCGAGGTAGATGCCCAGCAGAATGGGAGACACGTACAACGCGATCATCGCGATAGCGTTGATGTCGTGCCACGGAACGTTCGATTCCATCAGGAAAACTGCGCCCCAGATGTTCCCCAGGAACACCATCCCGATGACATAGGCCAGCAGGTTATACCGGATGACCTTCACGAGATACGCGATGGTAGCCACCATGCTGACCAGACCGAAGCTTACGAGAAAGAGGCCATGGGTGAAATCCTGAGCTCGATTGACATTGGTCACCAAAATGAACCCGACCAGGAGCAAGCCCATCCACTTCCAATCACGTACGGTGTGCTTCGCCACGAGGATGGCCGTCAGCATCCCGATCATGATTCCGGGGGCAAAGAAGAGGTCCCCAACGCTGGACAAAAACGGCGACAGCGTGTCCAGGTTCTCAGGTGAGTAGCGGGATACCTTCATGTGCTGCAGGAAATGCGTCTCGTGCAGGTGGCCTTGAATGGATCCTATCGCTCGAGAGATCATTCCGAATGCCCCGATCGCCAGGCACGAATCGATCAGCAGAAGACCGCGTCCTTCCCCTGACCGAAGCTTACGCACCCACTCCACGGGATCGGGGTGTCCGGGGACATTCGACCGGTAAAGCGCAATGGCCAGCGCCGCTAACACGGCTACCAGGAGCGGCCCAAGTGACGCGAGGAGGACGAGTCCGACGCCTTTGAGACCCAGAAACGTGACCATCGACTGGCTGGTCCTGAGCCCATCGAAGAAGAGCGGCGACTCGTTGATCTGTCCGATCACACCGCTCACAAACGCGATACCGCCGAAAACGAGGGGGGCTCGCCACGCGATCGTGCCTTCTCGATACAGACGGAAGAACGCCAGCGTCCCGAGGATTACGAGCGCGACGACGGCCACGGTCTGGACCGTCGAAATGATCGCGTCCTTCGTTCCGGTCTCCCGCAGCTCCCGCATGAACGACTCAGGCGCTTTGAACCCAAACGAAGCGCCGCCGAAACTGTCGCCCTGCACGATCGCCTGGACGCGGAACTCTCCAGAATCGACCTTTGCCGCCAGACGCTCCCAGACAAACGTGTGATCTAACCGGTTTTCTCGTTTGTCGCTCTTCGCTTCCAAGCGCTTGTAGGCAGACGAATCCATCACATCAACCGCAAAGTAGTCCTGGAGCCCGGTTTCCGCGATGACTCGAGCATCATCGGACGACAGTTCTGCTCCTGCCAGGCTATCCGGAAGGATGCGGCGCAGACTCGCAAGCCGTCCCGTCGGATCGATGCCGATTCGGAATTCGGTCTTCTCCTTTGGCTTGAACCATCGCACCTGCCACTGACGCGGATAGGTTGCGGTTGCGATCAATGAATCGGCCTGCATTCCCAGCCGTCGCACCAAGTAGGTGTAGCCCTGGAAACCCAGTCCGTCTCTATACTTCACATAGTCGTAGGAACCCTCGAGTTCCCAACCCAGTACCGCCCGCACAGAATCGGCTTTCTGATACGCCTCTCCTCGATCGATCGCCAGGTCGAGGGTCGCTTCACCATAGTGCGGCAAATCCATGCTCGTATACACGCCAAAACCAACCAAGCAAATCACGATCGCACCCAGACGCTGACCTCGAGTTAACAGGTAGGAACTGAGGGGAACGACCTCGAAGGTTTCGGGTGCGCCAGCCTCCTCGGCTGATGGAACCGTCCGTGATGGCGGCGCCTGCTCCGGATCAGTTTCCTCCTCAGCCTCCTGTCCGATTCGTCCCCTGGCCGCACTGATCGCCGCGAACAGAACGGGTACGGCGAGCAAACCTATCACCGCGATCCCTGACACCTGGAAGTAGGTACTCGTCGACTTCATCATCGGCAGGGCCGTCACAAAGGCGTTGTACCCGTAGTGGGCCACAATCACCGACCAGACACCCCACTTCAGGAACACCACCCCGAGACCGATACCCACGATCGTCAGCTCGATCCCGCGTGCGTAGATCGGTTCTACCGGGTAATTCGAGTGGAGGAAACCCCACACCACCGCCGGGATGACAATGGCGAGCCACTTGATCTTCAACCAGCGTAGCAACAACGGGATCGCCAGAAGCCGGAAAAAAAACTCCTCGAGCGTAGCGGCGATCAGGCCAATCAGAAGAGGGTATATCCAAGGGAACACGGTACTGAAAGCGTTGCTATACTCGATCACACCCGCCGGCATCCACACACCGAACAGCTTCTTGCCCACGAGCATCCACGCGATCTGGTAGCCGAGCATACAACCCGCGATACCGTACCCGATCAGCGTCGCCCGGACATACCGGCCGGCCACCACATTCCGTAGTGACAGCCTGGGATACAGCTCGCTGTTTCCGAAGGTATTCCGTGTGATCCAGGCTCCGGCTGTCCCTGCCATCGTGACGATGCTGCCGTTGATGACCGACCCGACGACCACGGCCAGCACAATGGTGATGTAGAAAAAGCTCATCGACTGCGTGGTGTCGAACGAATACTTGATCAGGGGAATCCCATTGAGTTGCGCGACCATCGCCGCGGCCACGACGGCCACACCGAGGATCGTGCTGGACCGCCACTGGAGTCCGCCCGCCCGGTAACGCTGAGCGAGAATCACGAGCACGCCGATCCCGAGGGCGACCCAGGCGATCGTAAATACCGAGTTGAGCAATCCCGCCTGAGACCGTGTCTTCTCGAACGCACGCTGGAAGGTATCGGGCACGTGGACGAACTCGTCGAACTGACCCACCCGATCGCCCTGCACGACGACCTCCATCCGGTAGTGTCCGTCCTCGCCGACCGTGAAGCCTTGCTTCCTGAACGTGAACGTGTGGTCTGTCCGTGCCGTTCGCTCTTCGCTGGACCGTTCGACCTCATCCCAACCTGCGCGATCGAACCCCAACGTCTCGAACAGAAAACGGGTCGCGATCGGTTCCGCTTCCGCTTCCGTCAGGCTTGCCCCTTCATCCTCATCCAGAATCCGGTGGCTGTAGGAAACGACGCGTCCCCCCGGGTCCAGATGGACGTGTATCTCCTCCTTCTTGAGCGGGCGATACCACCTAAAACGCCAGCTGAAAATTGAGATCCACTCACGGGCGAACCGATTGGATTCCTCCAACCCAAGCGACTTCTGAATGAATATTTGCGGCATCAGATCGCTACTGAATATCTGTGCGCTCTCGAACCCGCTCAGGTCGTGTCCCCTGGACACGGCAAACTGCTGCGCCTCGATAAACGCTTCGTCAGGGCTGAGTTTGAAATCCAGTGAGGCGATCGGCAAGGCCCGATCGTAGTTGGCCAGGAAGGTGTAGAGCCCGACGGCACCCAGCGCGAGGAAGGCAATGATCCAGGTCGTATCTCGTTGCTTCACGACGAGACCTTTCATTGAGTGTGCAGAACGCGACGCACTATGTTAAGGGAAACTTATCTGCGCGACCAAGCCGATTTCCGGTCCCGTTTGCGGCGACTGTTCGGCCCGGCTATCTTCCCATGACCAGGTCGAACACCCCCAACGTTCCACCACAGAGAAGACCCATTATGTCCGATTCACTGCCCAGAACCATGCCCGCCATCATCTGCCACACCCCGGAGGACTACAGGTTAGAAGAACACGACGTACCTAATCCTGGGCCGGGTGAGGTCGTCATTCGTGTTGATTCTGTGGGCATATGCGCCAGCGACCTCAAATGTTACCTGGGAGCGCCGCTCTTCTGGGGGGACGAACACCGGGAAGGATACTGTCAGGCCCCGATTATACCTGGCCACGAGTTCGTGGGAACCGTGGCCGCCCTCGGGGAGGGCGCGGGCGAGAAGCATGGACTCGCCATCGGGGATCGTGCAGTCTCGGAGCAAATCGTCCCCTGCGGCGAGTGTCGCTACTGCCAGCGCAGTCAGTACTGGATGTGCGACGTCCACGACATCTACGGCTTCCGCAAAGCAACCTTCGGCGCGATGGCGGAGTACATGAAGTTCCCGGCCAAGGCCCTCAACTACAAGGTGCCTGGGTCGATCCTCCCCCACCACGCTGCCTTCATCGAACCGCTCGCTTGCTCCATCCACGCCGTCGAGCGTGGCGAGATTGAGCTCCAAGACGTCGTCGTCATCGCTGGCGCGGGCCCTCTTGGCCTCGGCATGATCGCCGCTGCGCGGATGAAGAACCCCGCACTCCTGATCGCCCTCGACCTGAACGATCACCGTCTCGAGATTGCCAAAGCCTGCGGCGCGGACCTCAGCCTGAACCCGTCAGAAGTGGATGTCATCGACGAAGTACGCGCGCTCACCGGAGGCTACGGCTGCGACGTCTACATCGAAGCCACGGGACATCCCACGGCCGTCCAGCAAGGTCTGCAGATGATCCGCAAACTCGGCACATTCGTCGAATTCAGCGTCATGCGAGAACCCGTTACCGTCGACTGGACCATCATCGGCGACTCGAAAGAACTCAACATCCACGGCTCACACCTCGGGCCCCATTGCTACCCCGTCGCCATCCGGATGATCGAGCATGGCCTGCTGCCGATGGACGACATCGTCACACACCGTCTGCCACTCGCAGACTTCCAGACCGGCATCGACCTGGTCGCCGACGGCCGTAACTCGATCAAAGTCACACTAGAACCATGAGATCGAGGATTGGGTTTTCTATTCTCAATTCTCCATCCCCAGTTGATACAGCGATGATCGACAAATACTATCTCGGTTTGCCCATGTGGGCCCATCGACTCTGGCTCGGAGAATTCTTCGCGCCGAGGACACCGCAGGATCGGCTATTGGCCGAGTACGCCAGCGTGTTCAACACGGTCGAGGGAAACACGACGTTCTATGGCACCCCGAAACCGGACACGATCCTGAAGTGGAAAGAATCGGCGGGTCCATCGTTCCGGTTCTGCTTCAAGTTTCCCCAGACCGTGACCCATCAGCGCAAACTCAGGCACGTATCCGACGAGGTAACGAAATTCCTCGAGCTGCTGGAGCCGCTCGGCGATCAGCTCGGGCCATTCCTGATCGGCTTGCCGCACACCTTCGATCCCAGGTCGATGGATGCCCTAGCCGACTTCCTGGCTATCCTCCCCAACACCTTCGCATATGCCGTTGAGTTCAGACACCCGGCATTCTTCAAGGATGCCGAGTCGGACGTGAACCGCTTCCTAGAGGACAGACAAGTGGACCGTGTCCTGTTTCACACAGATACACTTCTGAGTGTCGAAACAAACCACCCCGAACTAATCGAGTCTCAACGCCAGAAACCCCACGTACCGCATCGGACCTACGCGACCGGCTCACGTCCCTTTTTGCGATTCGTCGGCCCGCCCGAAGTGGCTGACAACCACCCCCACCTGGAAGACTGGGCAGACGTCACAGCCGAATGGATCCGCGAGGGTCGCACGCCTTACATTTTCCTGCATCACGCACCATCTGATCTTTACGCCCCTCGCCTGGCCACCGATTTCCACAACTTGCTGGCTCAACGGATCGACGTAGGTAAAATACCCGAGTGGCCTGTTGATCGCGCCAGGGCGGGTCAGCTCAGCCTCTTCTAACAGATCCCTGGCCTCCGTAGCCTTGGCGAAGGAGGCTCGTAATTCATCTTTGACTCTCAATGTCGCGCCTTTACCTCCCACAACTCGATATAGAGTTCACCCACTTCGACAGCCACTATCTCATCGACTGAACACATCGGCTCTGGCAGCTTGCGCGAGCTGCCAGACCTGCTGACCATGGGTCAGATCCAATCCTGTCTGCTCGTCGCCGACCATGCGGTCTGGAAGCAGCCACAGATCCAGCTCAGGATGGAGCCTGCCCTCGAGCGTCTGGACCGTGTGATCCGCTTCTCCCGGTTCACGCCCAACCCCACGGTCGAGTCGGTCGAGAGTGCCCTCAGCGAAATGGCAGTCCACGAAGTGGACGCAGTCGTGGCTCTCGGCGGGGGAACGGCGATCGATATCGCCAAACTGGTCTCCGTATCACTAGGAAGTGGCATACAGTCGGTCGTCGCATCACCTGATCAGGCTTCGCGAGAGGTCAGCCTGATCGCCATCCCGACCACGGCTGGTACGGGAAGCGAGGTCACGCATTTTGCCGTTCTCTATATTGACGGCGTGAAGCAATCGATCGCGAATGAGGTCCTCCGACCGGATATCGCAATCGTCGACCCGGATCTGTTAATGTCCGTGCCCACGCACGTGGCCGCTCACACGGGCCTGGACGCCTTGTGTCAATGCATCGAATCGATCTGGAGTATCAACGCCAATGCCGAGTCCACGACGTATGCCCGAGATGGACTTCGTCTAGCGCTGGAGCACCTTGAACAGGCAGTCAAGGCACCCGACGCCGCGTCACGAGATTCGATGGCAAGAGCAGCCCACCTTTCGGGCAAAGCGATCGACATCTCCAAGACAACGGCGGCCCACGCCCTGTCCTATGCGATGACCTCGTATCACGGGATTCCGCACGGCCTGGCTGTGGCGCTGACCATCGGACCGATGCTCGAGTGGAATGCCCAGGTCACGGAGGGAGATTGCACACACCCCGAGGGTGTGGATGCGGCGCGATCGGCTGTATCGCGGCTGGTGGAATCGCTATCTTGTCCAGACGGTGTGGCGGGCGGAGACCGAATCGACCAGCTGATACGATCGATCGGATGTGACATACGCCTCGGGGCATACGGAATCGACGCCAGCGACATCGAGAGGCTGTCGGGGGCAGTCAACACGGAAAGACTCGGCAACAATCCTCGATCCCTCGGGCGGAAGGACATCGAGCGACTCTTGATGGAGAGACTCTAGAGATGGGGAACAACGATTGGCTGGAAGCGAAGGGCGAGTTCGACAAGGACGGCTACACGGTTCGACGGAGCTTTCTGGACAAGGCGGAAACAGAGGACGTGATCGAGAACCTCTATCGGTATATCAAGGATGTTCTCCCCACCGTGCCGCCTGAGAACGCGTTCTACGAGGACAAGGAGGACCCGTCCACGCTGAAGCAACTGCCGCATATGCAGGCACACGACCCGTATTTCGATCGCATGCTGATGGACAGCAAATTCCGGCAGCTCGCGGAAACGCTTCTGTACGGAGAAGTCGTGCCCAAGAACGCCCAATTCCTGTGTAAACCGCCGAAAGTCGGACAGGCCACCCCCCCCCATCAGGACGGCTACTACTTCATGATCGACCCGGTCGAAGGGCTGACGATGTGGCTGGGACTCGACCACGCCGACGAGGGAAACGGCTGCCTGCGCTACGTTCGAGGATCGCACCGTAAAGGCCTGCGCGACCACAGCCGCACCCAGACGCTCGGCTTCTCGCAGGGCATAACCGACTTCGGCACCGAAGACGACCTCGCGAACGAAGCCGTCTACACCGCTTCACCGGGCGACCTTCTCGCCCACCACGCCCTCACCGTCCACCGAGCCGACGCCAACCGCTCCGCCGACCGCCCCCGACGTGCTATCGGCTTCGTCTACCTCTCCACCCGAGCCGAGGAACGCACGGAGGACCTGGCCCAGTACCGAAGCAACCTCGCCAAAGACCTGGCCAACAAGGGCCGCATCTAGCCATCGGTAAGGGCAATCTCCGATTGCCCACTGGCGTGTATCTCCATACCACACGCCCGCCGTACACAGAAAAAGCCCCGCAATCCCTGACGAGACCGTTGACTTGCGTGGTGAGTGGCGGCGGTCTCCCGCTCTCCTCCGCTCCCCTGCTCCCGCTCTGCCCTTCAGTCGCTTCTCTACTGCACTCTATTCAACCCATTCAACGCCGCCACCCGATACGCCTCCGCCATCGTCGGGTAGTTGAACGTCGTGTTGATAAAGTACATCAGGCTGTTCGCCTCCCCCTCCTGCGCAATAATCACCTGCCCGATGTGGATGATTTCCGACGCCTGATACCCGAAGCAATGGATCCCCAGCAGCTGCAGCGTCTCCCGATGAAAAAGGATCTTGAGCATCCCCGTCGTACGACCCGTGATCTGCGCACGAGCCAGGCTCCGGAAGAAGGCGTGCCCTACCTCATACGGGATCTTCTTCGTCGTCAGCTCCTTCTCGTTCATGCCGACTGAACTGATCTCGGGAATCGTGTAGATCCCGGTCGGCATGTGCTCAATCAGATGCGTATCGCAGACGCCCTCGACGAGATGCGTCGAAGCGAAGCGACCCTGGTCATAAGCCGCGCTCGCCAGGCTCGGGAAACCGACCACATCCCCAACAGCGTAAATGTGCGGCTGCGCGGTCTGGTAGTTCTCGTTAACCACGATCGACCCACGTTCGTCCGTCTTGATGCCGAGGTCCTCGAGACCGATCCCCGCCGAGTTCCCCGTTCGTCCCTGCGCCCACAGCAGGACGTCGCTGCGGATCACCTTGTTCGACTTCAGATACAGCCGCACCTCGTCTTCGTCCGCTTCGACCTTCTCGTATTCCTCGTTGTGCCGGATTACCGCGCCCTGATCCCGCAGATGGTAAGCGAGGGCGTCAATAATCTCGTCATCCAAGAACGACAACAGCTGATGGCGACTGTTGATCAGGTTGGTCTTGATGCGAAGACCACGGAAGATGGACGCGTATTCGCACCCGATCACACCCGCGCCGTAGATGGTGATCGTCCTCGGATTCTGATCGGTCTTCAGAACAGAGTCGCTGTCGACGATGCGGGGATGGGTGAAGTCGACGTCAGGCGGATGATACGGATGGGACCCGGTGGCGATCAGGAATCCGGCCCCGGTCAGACGCTCGACCCCGCCACTGGTCATATTGACCGCGACAGTGTGATCATCGACAAACCGTCCTCGACCGTGGTAAACATCCAGATCGTTCCGGTCATAATGGCCTTGCCGGACATCGACCTGTGCCTGGATCACGTCTTGAGCGCTCGACAGCAGGCTCTGGTAGTCCTGGTCCGCGAACGCCCCGGTATCGGCGAGCATCTGGATCGACTGACGCAGCGCCTTACTCGGGATCGTCCCCCGATGGGTACAGTTCCCCCCCACCAGCGGCTTGTCCTCGATCATCGCCACGCGCTTACCGGACTTCGCCGACTTCATCGCTGCCCCCTCGCCTCCAGGGCCGCTCCCGATCACGACGACATCGTAGTCGAACGTCTCAGCCAATGCCTTTTCTCCCGCTGTCCCCCGGCTCCCGCTCGAAAAATGGCCGAGAACCAGTCGGTTTCCAACTAACTGCCGAGGATAATATTCCCCCCACCCGGACCAGCAGGCGGTGCGCCACCCGGACCCGAAATGTTCGGCGGAGCAGTCTTCGGCACCACGATCCGTGACGATTCCTGCCGCTGCATCTCCTTCGCCTCTTCGATCATCCGATCGATCGCTTCCTTGATCGCCTCCGGGAACTTCTCCAACGCTTCCTGCAGCGAGTCGGCCTCGATCTGGGCGCTCACCGGAACGGGGCCCATCTGCGACATGATGTGTGCCGACCCCGTATAGATAGCGGGACGGGAATCGTCATCCGTGCCGTCGATCTTGATCGGAACGAGTCGTCGGACCGACGCGACCTTCACGTCCGTGAACGATTCCTCGCGGTAGAGATTGTCTGTATCGACCTGGATCTGGTCGAGTCCCTGCTGGTTCATACGTCCTCCTGCTGTGGCGCCAGTGCTCCGTCTGGAGTGCCGACTGCTTGAGTGCGCCGCATGTAGCGACGCTTCGATTCATCAACGTGTGAACGACGATGCTGCGTCGACCGATTGTCCCAGACGACAAGGTCACCCGGACGCCAATGGTGCGTCCAGGTAAAGCGTTCCTCCGCCGTGTAAGACCGCAATCGATCGATGAGCGATTCACTCTCTGCCTCGTCTTCGTCGACGACTGAGGCAGCGTGATTCGAGCTGAAATACAGGGTCTTCCGACCCGACTCCGGGTGCGTGCAAACGAGCGGATGGATCACGGGATCCGCCGAGCGATAGTCTGAGCGTCGATGCGAATACACGATCCGTACATCCTCGAGCCGATCCTTCGATTGAGCATCGAGCGCATCATACGCGGCGATCCCGCTCGACCACGACGTGTGACCGGAGTTGTTCGGCGCCTCGACCGCATATAGGACCGACACGGTTCCAGGTGTCGGATAAAAGGCCAGATCCGCGTGGAACGTCACCTCGCTGTTCCCGAGCGCACCGACCGCTTTCCCGTCCTCTTCGACGTTCGCGATAATGCAGATCTCGGGCAGCTCACCGACGTTGGTCACATTTGTCGGATGGGCCACGGGATCGCACAGATATCTGCTGAACACCACCTGCTGAGCTTCTGTCAGCTCCTGATGCCGGAACACGAGTACCGAGTGCTCCCAGAACGCGCCCTGCACATACAGCCGATCCGTCTCCGAAAGCGGCTCCGACAGATCAACACCGTCCACGAATGCCCCAAGGGCCGCGCCGGTGGGGTTCACGGTCAAGTCACCCATAGACCCGAAAGGTAACCATTCAGGCATCTCCTACCAAGGCGTGCATCCCTCAACAATCTGTACTGTTTGGCTCCCTGTCGCTTTTCTGGCCCCGGGTGCATAGGACATCGTGACGTCTCCTCCTACGGCGGCGCCTCGCTGGTGCGTTTCCGTGTACCGGGGGCTTCCGCCCCTAGCTAACTATCGGTCGCCCCTTTCGGGGCTGTATCGATCTTACCTTGGCTACTCTTGGCGCCCTTGGCGGTTTGAACCGACCTCAAGACACGCTTCGGAAGTGACTCAATTCCTTGTCAGCCGTCGGTACTTGATCCGCTGCGGCTGATCCGCCTCCTCACCCAGACGCGCCCGCCGATCCTCTTCATATTGGCTGTAATTCCCGTCGAAGAACACGACCTCGCTGTCGCCTTCAAACGCCAGGATGTGCGTGGCCAGTCGATCCAGAAACCACCGGTCATGGCTGATCACCACCGCGCATCCGGCAAAGCTCTCGAGCGCTTCTTCCAACGCCCGCATCGTGTTCACGTCCAGATCGTTTGTCGGCTCATCGAGCAGCAGGACGTTCGCGCCAGACTTCAGCATCCGGGCAAGGTGGACGCGGTTGCGCTCACCCCCCGAGATCTGGCTGACCAGCTTCTGCTGATCGCCGCCAGAGAAGTTGAACCGGGCGACATATGCCCGGGAGTTCACCTCACGGCCCCCGAGATCGATCATCTCTTTCTCGTCGGAGATCACCTGCCAGATCGTCTTCGACCCGTCCAGGTCGTCGCGGCCCTGCTCGACGTAGGCCAGCTGAACCGTATCGCCCAAACGGATCGCCCCGTTGTCCGGCTCTTCGCCTCCTGTGATCATTCGGAACAGGGTCGTCTTCCCGGCCCCGTTCGGCCCGATTACGCCGACGATACTGCCCGGGGGAAGTGCGAATGACATATCCTCGACCAACAGCTGATCGTCGTAGCCCTTCGATACCTTGTCCGCCTCGATCACCACATCGCCAAGCCTTGGCCCCGGTGGAATGAAGATCTCGAGCTCACGCTCTCGTTCGAGCGCATCCTGACCGAGCAGCGCCTCATAGGACGAAATACGTGCCTTCGATTTGGCGTGTCGTCCTCGCGGAGACATCTGGATCCACTCCAGCTCGCGCTGCAGCGTCTTCCGACGACTGCTCGCTTCCCTCTCTTCCGTCTCGAGCCGCTTCTCCTTCTGCTCGAGCCAGGACGAGTAGTTCCCCTTCCACGGAATCCCGCGACCACGATCGAGTTCCAGAATCCAGCCCGCTACGTTGTCGAGGAAATACCGATCGTGTGTCACGGCGATCACGGTCCCCTCATACCGATGGAGATGCTGCTCGAGCCACCCGACCGTCTCCGCGTCCAGGTGGTTGGTCGGCTCATCCAGCAGCAGAATATCGGGCTTCTGCAGCAGGAGGCGACACAACGCAACGCGCCGACGCTCACCACCTGAAAGAATCTCGACCTTCGTATCCGGCGGCGGGCAGCGCAGCGCATCCATAGCCTGCTCCAGCTGAGATTCTAGATCCCACGCGTTCTTCGCGTCGATCTGCTCCTGCAACACGCCCTGCCGCTCGATCAGCTTGTTCATCGCGTCGTCATCCATCGGCTCCGCGAACTTCTCACTGATCTCATTATACTCGCGGACCAGGTCGACCAGCTCCTGCGCCCCTTCCTCAACAATATCCTTCACCGTCTTGGAGTCGTCGAGTTCCGGCTCCTGCGCCAGATACCCGACGGTATGGCCTGGGGCGAGATGCGTCTCACCGTTGAACTTCGTGTCCACCCCGGCCAGGATCTTCAGCAACGTACTCTTTCCGGACCCGTTGAGCCCGAGCACCCCGATCTTCGCGCCGTGGAAATACGACAGGCTGATGTTCTCGATGATCGGCTTCTTGTCGTAGAACTTGCTGACCCGCACCATCGAGTAGATGATTTTGGGTTCGTCAGACATACTCGATTAAACTCCCGTCTTAGATGGCAGATGAACTGCCGTTTTCATCCCGCCTGCCTTGCCGAAGCTTAAGCGAAGGCAGGAGTAGTCTCGGACACAGTCCAAGGCGTATCGAGGGACCAATCATCAATCTTCTATCCTGGATCATCAATCAAACGGCTTCTCCCACACCGCTGTCCCGATCGCGAAATACTTGTGTGTAAACGGCGGCTTCGTCCGCGACGCGTAATACAACCTGAGCGACCCGTCCGGCTGCGTATGGATCGACTGACTCGTCGTATAGTGTGATTCCCATTCCCGCTCCGGATTCGGCTCGAACACCGGGTTTTCCGGATGCTTCGTCCAGTGGATTCCGTCCTCACTGATCGCGAACCCGATGGCCGTCATATGCCGATCGCGGGCCTGATAGCTACCATACCACATCATGTACACCCCATCCCGCGTCAACACGGTGGGGTAGAACAGTCGGTCGGCCTCCCACGGCTGATCGGCCACGATCACAGCTTCCGGATGCGATTCCCACGAGATGCCGTCCGCACTTTCGGCAAACCGGAAGATCCACGGATCGACTGTCACATCCGCATACCACATCAGATACCGATCGCCGTCCTTGATCACGGTAGGCGCATACGCCCCTTCGACCTGTGCTTCTGACGGAGAGGTCCACGTCACCCCGTCGCGGCTGCTCGTCTCGTGGATGGTGTGGACGATCCCAGGCGGAAACGTTGTCGAGCTGAACCACAGACGCAGTTCCCCACCCTCTCGCAGTACCGTTCCGTCTCCAGACCGCAAGAACGTCGGAGTCAGAACTGAAGCACCACTTCCCATCTCCAACACTGGCGTCCGCAGATGGCGAGTAAAACGCCGTCCATCATCACTGACATTCAGCCCCATCCGAAAGACGCGTTCCTCGACTTCCCCCTGGGACCCGCAGTAGTAGAGGTAGGTCTTCCCATCCTGAACGCTGGCCGCAGGAGCAAACAGATGCATATCATCGAACGCACCCGGTTCACCCAGTGATACGCACGGCTTGTCGGCGTCTCTGATCCAGTTCTGTTTGGTGAAGAGGTTTTCAGCGCTCATTTACACTTCCGACGTTGCAAGCCCTCACCCGTCTTGCGGGCGGAAGAGAAGGCCCGCAAGAATCCCTCTCCCGCTAGCAGGAGAGGGGAAACCTTCCGGCGGTTTGTCCTTTTGACCCCTGTCAATTGGCCTCTAACACTGGATATCGCTGCCATCGCTCTTTCCAATGTGTCAGATAATCCACCCGCCACTTCGCGATCGTGGACTGACACGTGACGTCGTCCGCACCCAGATCGGTATAGTAGTTCGGAAACTTGTCAGGCTCAGGCCTGTAGTACTGTCCGCCCCAGGTCTCGACGGTCGGATCGTCCACATCCCCCACCCCACCAAACACCGGTGACAGCAGATGCAACAGCGTGGGGCTGTCTCCCTCATTCGGGGAACCGTTAGGCCATCCAGCTACCGGAAACGCATCTCCACAGACCTCGTCGAACATCCCGTCGTGATCCGCACCCAGGCCACGAATATTCTCCTCGATATAAGCGATGTTCCCCACTCACCGTCCTGATTCCCGCGCTGATAGACACCTCGGAACGTGTCCCGGCTCAGCTTCGGCCTCGGGCATCTTTCCGCCAATGTGCCATCCACCGACGCCCAGGATCGTCACGCGCTGCCCCTTACGTCCCATAAGACGTGTCGGGAGGATTTCGCCCAATCGGTCCCTCGCAGCGGTCAAGGGAGAAGGCAGCGAGAGCGCGGCGGTTGCGCTCGCCAGTGTCTTGAGGAATGTGCGTCTCTGCATTCATAATACCTCCGGGGGAGAAATGCGGGGGCAGAACCTTATGAACCATCAGTAGTACGTTACCACGGTCTCAACCCTGAGTCCGCTCCCTCGCGCGACAGGATGTCACGACTCGCCAGATCAGATCTGACTCAACTGGGTTCCGCACTGAAGCTGAGCAGCAGATCCTCGCCGCTCTCAGAATCCACTTCGTAGCGGATCAGGATGGGTCTGCAGCAAACTTCGCAATCCTCGACGTAGGACTGCTCCCCCTCGCTGGTATCGAGAACCATCGAGATCGTTTCTCCACAACACGGGCACTGAAAGCGATGCTCGATCATGCCGGCGCCACACCGATCGGCTCGTACTCGGTCTTCGACCCGATCTCCACACCCGTCGCATTCTCCGCGGATCGAACATACTGGATGCCCTTCCGCTTCCGCTCGAGCGCGACAATCGCCCCCATCTCCCGGAGGCAGTAGGCCATCTTCTGAGCCATGAACCGGGGTACGTTGCACCCTTTCGCGATATCGCTCGTCGTGAATGGCTCCGCGACGGAGTCGGGAATCAACGTCACCATATCCCTGGGCTGGACAAATAGCCTGCTCTCTATCACGCTGACCAACCGCCGTTCCTCCCGCACAAAATCCCGGCGCCTTCTCCGCCCGTGCTTGCGTCCGTCGACCAGGCGGACCTCCTCCTCCTGGATCATCGCCACCTCTAGCGAGAAGTTCCGTTCGGCCATCAGCTGCGGGAAGGTCACCAGTTCGCTGAACACCTCTTCCAGCCGACCACGTTTGGGCGACTTCCGCTTGCTGAGCTGCTTGCCGTCCGGATCCACCCGCACAATCCACTTTTCGCAAGCGATCGGATGCACGAGCCGCACCGGATGCGATGCCACCAGCTTCCTCAACTTTGCCCGCATGGCCGTGAAATTCCGCGTCTGCACCTCGACCAGCACCCCATCGACAATCGCATCGATGATATACCCCTCCAGAGGCACCTCGAACTCAGCGTCCGGCCCTGCAGCCCACTCCTTGAGACCCTTGTGAAGCGGGTTCTCGTTAAATGTGTTAATCCCGTCAGCCATCCATCCCGAGATTGTCTCTCACAGATCTGACTACCTGACCACTGACTTCTTTTAGGCCTTTCTCCCAGCCTCGTCAATTCGTCCCCAGGAATGGTGGTCGCCTCTCAATGTGATCGCCGCCCCAGTCACCACTACCACAGCACTCTAAATGTCTCACCCGCCTCAACGGTCTGTTCAGCACGGAGGTCTGTGACGAGAATCCGCGCATCCCACAAACCGGGTGGAACCGTCGACAGATCCAGGTCGAAGTAGATAGGCTCCCAGTCCGTCGACTCGACGTGGCGGTAGGTCAATGCAATCGTCCACCGCGGGTCCTGTACGCCGCCTGTCTCGGTCAGACTCCTGAGTTGGTAGGTGACCTCGTAGTTCATTTGGCCGAATTCGTCCTGCCCAAGGTTGTAGACCTCGAAACGATCGCTCCCCAGCGCATAGTCCCGATCGACCCCTCGAGCCGGACGCTCGGTGGCCGATCGACCTCAACTACGATGCTATAGAGTGGACCCCACGCGGTGTTGAACGTGAACAGGCCCTGCCGAAGCGATTGGAAGTCAGCGTATCCCGATCCGCGGGCATCGAGCGTCGGGCGCTGGCTGGACAGACTATAGTAGACCTCGAAACGGTTTTGGCCATCGATTCCACGAAATTGAGAGACCTGGAAGGGGGCGCGGAATCGGTCCCACTCATACGGGTCCTTGAACTTTTCCTGAATCCGCTCGATCAAATCTCGCTTCTGGTTGATCTTGATCCGCTGGATCCGTCTCCCCTCGAATCGCCACGCCGACGAGATCGGGTTTGCAAACCAAACCTGGAAGTTCCCGTAATCCCAGGACTCGAAATGCGGGATGCGGATCTCAGCGGTCCGGCCGAAGCGACTCTTGTGGCGTCCATAACGGATATACAGCTCGCCTTTATCCGTCTCCCATCCAGCTTCCGATGCGGGTCGGCGAACCGCAGGTTGGCATACACCACCCGGTCCAGAAGGCATTCTGTTCCTCGACATCAGGAAGCGGCACACAACCTCGCCGCAGCTCTTCAGGCTCGGTCATCAACACGATCGACTTGATTAGCGACTGCTCCTCGTCTGACATCCTGGACAGACCGGCCATGTAGTATCGATACGCGCGCTTCAGCTTCTCCTGGGCTTGCAGACCAAGACCGATGAAGAACTAGCCATTCGGATCCCCCGGATCACGCAGCACGCCCTCAACATAGAGATCGACCATCTCCCAGAACGGACCCGACTCGTAGTAGACCAAACCCAGCGTCTGAAGTGCATCTCCGAACCCCAGGTCCAACTTGAGAGCTCCAGTAAGATGGTGGATGGCCTGACGCATCGGGTCCTCGCCAAACTCACGAAGGCCGAAGGCACCATTACGTGATTGGATTGGGCGACGGTAACGGCGTTCAGATTCCGGTCCATACTCCAGGCGGCGAATTTTCCCGCGTAGTAGAGTCCGCAAAGGTCGTTCGCGTCGACCTCCAGGATCTTCTCGGCCTGGGTATTAGCCCCGCCCGGGTCATCGAGATCCCAGAGCAGCTTGGCATAGGCGTAGCGATAGACCGTGTTCTGCCTTTTCTGCGTGATGGCACCCTTGTACCATTGCTCGGCATCTCCGAGGTTTCGACTCGGTCACTCGGTTAGGTAGAGGTTCGCGAGTTCGTACATCGCGTCTCCAGACTGCCCCAGACGGATCGCGTCCTTATACGACAAAACCCGATCACGATGTGACCGGGTCGTATCTCGTCCGAGGTTTAGCAGCGAATCGATCCGAGCCTCGACCGTCCGAACGTGACATACGGACGTCATCGACATCAGCATCATCCCGGCCAGAATCGTTTTGTATCGGAGGATCATCCGTCCATCCAGGGATCATACAGAATCTTGATCGCCTTTTTCTCCTTCAGCATCTCCACACCTTCCGCGTACCGCGAGAAGGGCAACCGTGCACTGGTGAGCGGCTTCAGATCGAGCTTGCCCGCCCGGATCAGTTGCACTGCTCGCTCTGCTGCCGATCGGTTGTGCGCGTCGTAGCCGATCAGCTTCAGCGCTCTCCGCCAGTGGTTCATCGCGAACCTCACTTCTTCACGGAGCACGCCAAAGAGCGCAACGCTATCATGCGTTCGGTCCATCAGGAACTCGATAGAAACCGGCAGTCCCGTGCAATCTATCGACACATCCAGGGCGCCATCGCTGAACCTGTCATCGGGGAAAGCATCCGATGTCGGTTCTAGGGCACGATCCGCGCCTATAGACAGCGCGAGTTCTCTCCTCGACGCCACCGGATCAAAGGCGACCACTTCGCTGGCGCCGTAGGCCTTCGCCATCTGGATGGCGATTAGTCCGGCAGGCCCCATCCCACCGACACCGAATCGCGTCCCGGCAACCCGTGAGATCGACAGCAGCTGATCGATCGATACGTGCACGCACATCGCCAGTTCGGTCGGCGCCGTCGCCTCCTCCGTAAGGTCTTCTGGTACCTGGATCAGGTTGGCCGCATCAGCGATCGCATACTGCGCGTAGAAGCCCGGACGTTTAGGGCCCTGATCCCGCCAAAGAGACACGCTATCACCGACCTGGACACCGGCCGTTTCCGGTCCGACCGCTTCCACCTCTCCCGTCGCCTCGTGACCTGGCTGACCCGGTGTATACGGGTACTCGAGCTTCCCGCCCGGAAACATAGGTTCGCCGGCCATGATGTGCATATCCCAATGCGGACAGGTCGTCACACCGAATACCTTGATCAGCGCCTGACCGGTTTGGGGCTCGGGTACGGGCCGCTCGGCCACTTCAGCGCGACCGGGCTCGACAATCTGTATGACATTCATTGTTTCGTTCAAGAGTGTTCCTAACGCGATTGTAACCTGATCTGAATTCGACTCAGCACGACGCGCATGACCCTGAGGCCTGTCCGCAAGAATAGAGCGGCGCGTCCTGGCTATCGGTATGCGAAATCCTGGTGTAGCCTGCGGCAACCCCGGGATGCATGGTGCAACCCTGTTGAGGTTTAGATCTTCTTACCACTCTAAAATGACCCCCAGGACGGGCTCGCGTTTGGACTCAATCAGGTCCCAAGCCTCGGCTGCCTGATCGACCGGAAAACGATGAGTGATCAATTCCACAGTCTTCAGCACGCCTTCAGCGATCAGTTCCAGCGTCTTATCCATGCGGTCCGGGGCCCAACCGGACACGAGATCGATCGACAGCTCGCCATACCTCGGCGGCTGAAGTCGGAGCTGGTCCTCCGTCCCGTAGAAGCCCGCGGACACGATGTGTCCATACTTCCGCATCAGGGCGTATGAGGCTTCGACCGCTGATACTGAACCAACTGTGTCAACGCAGACCTGGACGATCTTCCCATACCGGTCCAACGCGGTCTGGACCCAATCGGTCTCGTGCGCGTTCACGCAGATTCCTTGAGTGAACTTTTCCAGCCGATCCGGATGTCTGCCCACGAGCATCACATCCGCACCTCGCCACGCCAGTATCTGCGCCGCCCACTGACCGACCATACCGTCGCCAATCACGATCGCCGGCTCGCCTTGCTCGACCGGCGGGCGTGCACCGCAGTTGTAACCGACCTGCATCAGAACGAGCCCGGAGAACTTCACCGGATCGTGACCGGACGGCAGCTTCCAGATCCCACCTGCTTTGCCGATCGACGGTGAGATCTGTCCGCCCCTGGGTGAGAACATCCCGTTCACGGCCCCCATCGTGGCAAACACGGTCTCGCCAACCTCAAACCCATCAACCTCCGGACCGACCGACATAACCGTTCCGACCTTCTGGTATCCCGCGACAATCGGAAACGGATCCGGATCGCCATCCTGGTAAGGCGTATCGCCAGCTATTCGTTCTCCACGCAGGAAGGACCCCTCGGTCCCGTTGCTGATCCACGAGTGCGTCAGCTCGACGACGATGTCATCCGCACCAGGATCCGGACAATCCACCTCCTGATAGACGACCTCGTTGCGGGCTGTGAATACGACGGCGTTTGCTTTCATGGCGCGGAGCGCAAAACGCCAAGCACATAGCGCACGATGGCGTTGGGTTTGGCTTCGCGCCTGGCGCTATGCCCTATGCGAGTCTCTGCTCTCATCCATACTCTTCTGTAGTCGATCCAGTATCCCCATCGTTGGCAGACAGGTGAGACAGCTCGTCTTCGGTTTCCGACCTTCGCGGATCGCATCCAGAAACTCCTGATCCTGGGCTTCAATACCTCCGCCCTGTGTTGGGATCAGCTCGCCATAGGTGGTAATCAGCTTCCCCTTTTTGATCAGGAACGTGTCTTCCTCACCGATAAACCGATAACTGGAAGAGATCGGGCCGTTGTTGTTGAACGACTGTGCCGACGTGACCAGAACCCCGTCCTTAGAACGCATGCCGATCGTGATGTCCATCGGGATGCCGAGTTCTAAGTGGTCGGGTCCCGCCTGAGCCCAGGCATCGATCTCGGGCTCATCGAACAGCCAGTAGCAGAAGTCCACCGTATGGCACGCTTGGTGCCAGAGCAGTTCGTCGGTCCACGATCGCGGCTTCCCGAACATGTTTGTGTTCTCGCGCCGCATGAAATAGGTCTGCTGCACCACGTGATGAAGGTGAAGCTCACCCTCACGTACCCGGCGTACGATCTCGTTGTGCGCGGCATAGTATCGCTGGGTATGGCAGACCATACAGACCATCCCCGTCTCTTTTTCCACCGCCACGACACGCTGCGACTCTTCCAGAGACAGACCCATCGGAATTTCGACCTGGACGTGCTTCCCCATCCGCATCGCGAGTTCGGCCTGCTGCGCGTGGACCTGATTCGGGCTCGCCAGCAACACGGCATCGACGCCAGGCTGTTTCAGGCACTCTTCTAGGTCAAGCGAGTAGTGGGGGATCCCCCATTCACGTGCAAAAGCGGCGGCGTCTACTTCGACACCGCCGGCCAGTGTGATCACTTCCACATCTTCGAGCGTCTTGATGGCCTTGATATGATTCAGGCCCATCGCCCCCTCTCCTGCGAGGCATAGCTTAATCGACAATGGTTCCTCCACGTGTTGTCACTAGATCGCCCAATCCTCCCACATATCCTCATACATCTCGAACTGCGTATCGATCAGGTTCTTCCGGCTGAACCGGCTCACACAGGCCATCCGAATGTCGGGACGACAGTTGTTCCCAGCACTATGCATCATTTTGTTGTGCCAGAACGTCACCGTCCCTGGCGGACCGGGATTCTCGACCGCTTCGGGAAGACTATCCCAGTTCCCTTGCTCATCCTGCAAAGACTTCAGTCCATTCAAAATCGAGTGATTACGGAAGTACTCGTGCACACGTTTATGCGTGCCAGGCCAAACCGTGAACCCTCCGCCTTTCGGCTTCACTTCCGCCATGTTCACTGTAACGGCAATCGTAAAGGGCTGCACGGATCCGTCAACGAGCCCGTGTCCATCCAGGTGGCCGTGTTCAGGCGGCTCCCACTCGTCAGGTGTCTTTCCAGTCGGGTACACCGGTTTCGCGAACGTATAGTTGTTGATCTGGAGCGTATCCTTCCCGACCAGCTCCTCACACATATCCTGCAATGGTGTGTCGAGCAAGGTCGCCCGGACCACCGGATCCTGACTGCACGGCAGGTTGCCCTTCCGGCCTCCACCGCTCCAGCTGGCCGGATCGTCGCGGTCTAGTTCCATTTCGTCCCAAAACTTCTCTACAGCCGGCTCGAGCAGGTCGCGATCGACCACGTCGTGCTTCACGACGAACCCGTTCTCCTTGAAATGCTCGACCTCATCTTCTGAAAAGGAATTCATATGCGTCTCCTCCTGTTCCCTTGCTTTCAGGAAGGGGCGGTTCTCGGCTATCCGAGAACCAGGGCAGGTCCGCTCGTAACCATCACCACTTCGGATTCCCCACCACCACATCCGACTCCGGCGCCTCGAGAATCGCGCCCTGTCCCACCAACTGATCCTGCAGCGATTTCACATCGACACTACGGGGCGCACCGTCTGTCGCGACAGCCAGCGCCGCCGCCACACCCGCCGCCTGCCCCATCCCCATCGCCGTCGCTGTCACACGGCTCGACGCCAATGCCTCCGACGTCGCTGAATGACATCGCCCCGCCACCAAAAGGTTCTCAATAGTTCGTGGCAACAGCGTACGATAAGGAATGTCGTAAGGCGGCGTCCAGGGAATTTCGTGGTAGCCTGCCTGCGTCGCGGGGTGCCGATCCAAACGCCAGGCGCCCAGGACGACGACATCGCCCTGACGCCGCCCCTCTCGGACGTCGTCGCCGGTCAGCACGTAGTCCCCGACGATGCGACGCGATTCACGTGCGCCCGCCGTCGGTCCGCTGGTCACGAAATACGCGTCCTCGAATTCCTTCAACTGCTCTTTCCACGCCTCGAACATCGTCCAGGCATCACGACGGCCCTGGATCTCCGCACGGGTCCAGTCCTCGGGCACTGTGTTGTCTCCCGGATACCGGGTCGCGTTGAAGTAGACGTCTCGTCCGGAGAACGTGGCCGGATACGGACCGGCATACAGATCCAGCTTTCCCGCATTATGGACCTGCTTGAGCACGGACGCGCACTTCCGACGCATCTCGAAGTCGGGGTTGAGATAGGCGATCCTGAAGTGAAGACTCATCGGCTGGAGCGACTCGGCTTTCTCCGTATCGGCCCCCGCCCAGGCGGCCACGTCGCCGTCACCGGTGCAGTCGATGACGACTTTCGGTTGGATGGCGACCAAACCTGCCTTGTTGCTCACGACAACCGTATCGACTCGATGATCCTCCGTCAGCACATCCGCCACCTGGGTGTGGTAGAGAATCTCGACGCTGGCATCTTCCAGTATGTCGTCAGCTGCGCGCTTGAACCGCTCAGGATCGCACCGCGGGATCACGCGGTCCGGGTGCATTTCCACGAAGGAGAAGTCGCCGTTCACGTTGTATCGAAGGGACGGTCCTGTGCCCGGCTGAATGACGCCCATCCGTTCGAGCATCTCGAAGACGATGCCGCCGACAACCGGCTCTCCAGTTCGCTCATCCACAAAACCGTCGAATGCGGACCCGATGATAGCGGTGAAGAAACCTCCGGAAAATCCGTTGCGCTCGACGACCATTGTACTGGCACCACCACGGGAGGCGGATACGGCGGCGCCGATACCGGCAAGGCCGGCACCGCAGACGAGGACGTCGGGGGTGGCGATGATGGGGATCTGTTTTCGGTAGGTCAGCATAGTGGTCTTGGGCGAGAGGATAGTGGTTCTTCGGGGCTCGTAGACGGAAGACCGGCAATCGGAGATTGCCGTCTACACGATCCCTTCTACTTACTTCCTTTTTCCTTTCCTTCTTCGATCGCGATAATCTTGGGAATACCCATCACGAATCGGACGAAGGTGCCGTTCCACATCTTGCCGTTCTTGTATGTGCCCTTGCCGATGATACTTCCCGTCTTTCCGAAGTAGGTCCAGGTGCCCGAAGGCTTCCCCTTCGTGTAGTAGCCGACCGTCTTCTTCTTCCCGTTCTGCCAGTAGTAGGTCCACTTGCCGGACTTCTCGCCGTTCCGGAAGCTACCTTCCTCCTTGACCTGACCGTTCACATAGTGATCCTGATGCGGTCCATCGGAGGGACCGCAGGAGAAGGCAAACAGAGCGACACACAATAGGTAAGATTGTCGAACGGTCATCAGTCCTCCGGTCTCGTGTCCTCATCACCAGCAGATGGTTCGGATGAAGAGTAGGCCTCGATCGCCTCGTGACCAATTGCTTCATACGCCGTATCACCCGACGGAGGTGACATCGTACCTGCCCGGGCATCGCGGAAGTAACGTTCTAGCGGCAGATCCTTCGTCAGGCTCTGTGCGCCGGCCACACGGATAGCCTGATCGGTCACCTCGGCGGCCACACGCGTGGCATACTGCTTCGCCGCCGCCACACGCCTGAACGTTCGCTGATCCCACTCGTCGGCCACCTCGTACAGCAGAGCGCGAGCGGCCATCAGAGCCACATCGATCTCGCCGATCTCACGCTGGATCTTCGGCATCGTCGCAATCGGCTTCCCCAATGCGGAAGGGACGCGCTCGAGTGAGAACTGGATCAGGCGATCCCTCGCTGCTGTAGCAACACCCAGGTAGGTCGCCCCCAGGACCATCGGAAACCACATCCCTCGGCACTTTGGCTTCTTCGATTGAATCAAGTTCTCGCGGGGCACAACGACACCATCGAGCGTCAAATCGTGACTGTCCGACGCCCGCAACGAAAGCGCATCCGTCCAGGTGTTCTCCCACGACACACCGGGCCGATCTCCCTCAACCAGGATGACGGCCGCGGATTCGCCCAGCGTCGCGCGAACGAGCATATGGGTCAGGTGACGTCCTCCGGTCGTCCAGGTTTTGTGTCCGTCGATCCGATAGCCGTCACCGATCTCGGCTGCCGTCGTCTGGAACAGCCCGCCCCTGGACGGACTCCCCATATCCCGTTCCGATGCGACCGAGTTGATCAGGCCGCCTGAACACGCCGCATTCCCGATTCGCTCCCAGTCTCCCTCCACCCATTGATCCGTATCCCGCGCGCCACCAACCACCTGCATCGTCATCCCGGCGACCAGCGCCGTGGATCCGCTCGCCTTCGCAAGTTCCAACTGCGCCTCGACGCACGTCCTGACCGGAAACTCCGGACCCCCATACGCCCTGGGCACCGTGAACGACTGATACCCCGACCGTTTCAGCGCATCTACATCTTCGACCGGCAGCTCTCCCTTCCGATCCGCCTCATCCGCCCGCGAAGCCACTTCCTCCGCCAACGCCTTTGCGATTTCGACCGCATCCTGATGCTCGATTCTCTCCACCCGACCTTCGCTTTCCTTCGTGTCTCGGTGCCTTCGTCGTTCAGCTTCTAGAGCTTTGCGTTTACGCTGTCGATCCTATCCTGCATTGATTGGGGCCGATCCGTCCGTGTCCCGAACTTCATCGTTGTGGAAATCCGCGGCGCCCCCATCTCGTGCACGAGCTCGTGACACCGCTTAACTGCCGCCATCACATCATCCCACTCACCCTGGATATTCGTCCCGTAGGCGTGAAGCGTCGTCTCCAATCCCGCCTACGCCAGAACTTCCTGACAGACCGCCACATACTCGGACACCGACATGCCAACCCCAATCGGCACCACACACAGATCCGCAATCACTCTCATATCTCTAGCACGGCCTTACGAAGCCCAGGTACGCGTCACTCTCCCGATTATCGACGAGAACCTGACGCACCCCCCTCCGTGTCCTCTGTGGTTCCAAGATTTTGGATTTTAGGCCTCGAAAGCCCACTCCCCATCTCGCATCACCACTTCCGTCGATCCATCCTCCAGTATACCATCGATATCCATCTCATCCGAGCCGATCATGAAGTCGATGTGCGTAACACTGTTGTTCCCGCCCGCCCTGGCAAAGTCATCGGGCGCCATCGCCTCTCCGCCCTCCAGGCAGACGCTGTATGCCTGACCCAGTGCCACGTGGTTCGACGCATTCTCATCGAAAAGGGTGTTGTAGAACAGCTTCCCGAACGTCGAAATCGGTGAACTGTGAGGTACGAGCGCAACCTCGCCCAACCGGGCGGCCCCCTCGTCGGTCTCCGTGAGCTTCTTCAGAACCTCACGACCGGTTTCCGCCTCCACACCCACGACCTTTCCGCCCTGAAACGTCAGGCTGAAATTATCGATCAGCGTCCCACCATAGTTGAGCGGCTTGGTCGAAGACACCATCCCATCCACCCGATTACAATCCGGAAGCGTAAAGACCTCTTCTGTCGGGATGTTCGGGACAAACGTGGTGCCATCAGCATTCTGATCGATCCCGCCCTTCCAGATGTGACCTTTCGGAAGCCCGAGCATGAGGTCCGTCCCTGGGGCGGTATATTTGAGCGCGGTATAGGCCTTGTCGTTCAGGTAGGCGCGCCGTCGCTCCAGCGCGTCGATATGATCACGCCAGGCCGCGGTCGGATCCGGTTCCCCCAGTCGGCACATCTGGAAGATCGCGTCCCACAGCAAATCGACCTGCCGATGCTCCGGCTCGTTCGAGAACACGCGCGCGGCCCACGGCGCAACCGCCGCAGAGATTACACACCAACTGACCCGCATGTTCGAGATATACTCCCGGCTGAACGGCTTGGACTGCTCGGATGCCACCTTCCGCGTCAACGCCACCACTTCGGGATCCTGATCCTTGAGCAGGTCAGGATTGTTCCCCGCGATACTGAGAAAAGCCGCGCCCTGTTCCGCCCGCTCGATACTTCCTTTCACGCGCCACTTCGGGAACTCCTCAAACGAGTCCTTGGGTGCGTGTTCAAAGCGAATCAGCTCGAGTTCCTCGTCACCAAAGGTCACATCGACATAGGGGCAACCGACATCGTATGCCTTCGCCGTCAGGGCACGGGTCAACTCGACGGCCTCGATCGGAGCGCGGATCATCAGCCGCTGACCCTTCTGCAAGTTCAGACCGACCTTGATGATCAGGTCGGCGTATTTCTCGAAACGCTCAGTCAAATCCTTGGACAACGAATACCTCTCACGGAGTAGACGGTTGCTGTGCGGGGTCGAGCGGGAAATAGGTCACAGCGGGTCGTCCAGACGACGTAGACACACCGGATTCGAGGAGCTTTGCCAACTCAGCCTTGCCATTGCCGATCAGCGGATTGCCGTGTCCCGGGCAAAGATGCGAGAACTCCGGTTCAAGCAGGTGTGACAGCGTGGCGGAGGGGTTGGGGTGCCCGTTCGGGTGTCCGCCAATTTTCATGCCACCAGGCGCCCACTTGGCCGTCGTCCCGACGCAGTCGGCCGTGAACAGAACGCCCGAGTGCATACTCGAGAGCAGAGCGTGTTCACCTCTGGTCAGCCCCGGAGCACCGATCGCCCGGATGCCGCCGGGCAGGTCATCCCCATCGTCGTAGGTCTCGAACACATCCAGGTCTTCGAACATGCACACGTCCCGTTCGGGGACGAACACGGGAGCGCAGGTTCGTTTCCCGAAGAGTCGGGCCGAGCGTTCGTGCCAGCCGGAGGTCACGATCACGGCCTCGACATCCGTAGCTTGATCGACGACGTCGAGACGGCCCGATTCGATCGGGTCGATGATCACGCTGCCTGTTCCGGTCCGCAGGAAATACGACTCGAGAGACCAGATGTCCGGCCAGATCACGCGCCAATGGAACAATCCGGGCAGGATCTCTTTCATCTCATTCGTACCGTGCGTTCAGCGAAACGTCAACGAGGGAGCTACCAGTCAGCCACGCTGCCATCGTTCTCGTAGTAGAACTCCCCGCCCAATTCCTCTTCGCAGATCCCACAGTCCTGCTCCGCTTCCTTCTCGTCGATCTCGAATCCGAGCCCCGGCTTGGTCGGGAGGTCGATGTGGCCGTCCTTGACCACCCACGGCTCCTTCAGCAAGCCCTCACCCAACCCGACGTCGACCTGCTCCTGGATCAGGAAGTTCGGAACGACGGCATCCACCTGCATACAGGCCGAAAAAGCGACGGGTCCGATCGCGCAGTGCGGCATGATGTGCATGAAGTAGACCTCTGCCATATTCGCGATCCGTTTAAGCTCAGAGATGCCGCCGGCGTGTGACCCATCTGGCTGAATCAGCGATACGGCCTGCTTCTCGAAGATCTCGCGGAACTCCCATCGCGACAGCAGCCGCTCACCGGTCGCGATCGGGAAGGTCACCTTGTCCGAAACGACCTTCAGCGCGTCCACGTTCTCCTGCGGCACGGGCTCCTCGACGAACATCGGTCGCATGCCCTTCAATTCCTGACACACCTCAGTCGCCAGACCCGGTGTCATTTTACCGTGGAAGTCGAAGGCGATCTCACAATCTTCACCGACCCACTCACGCATCAAGTACGCCTTCTTGACAAATTCGTCGATCACGGCAGGGGGCTCGTGTGCGCGCCACTTTCCACCAGGCCCGGACTTGAACGCCTTGTATCCGCCCTGCTTCTGAAGCTTCTCGAGCCTATCCTTCGACGCCGCGAGCCCTTCATCCGAGAGGTCGCGTATCCCCCAGTGGGCATACACCCTGATCCGGTCGCGGACGGGCCCACCCATCAGCTGAAAGGCAGGCACCCCGAGGTGTTTGCCAGCAATATCCCACAATGCCTGATCGATCCCTGACAGCGCGGACATCAGCACGTTTCCGCCCCTGAAAAACGCTGATCGATACACGTGCTGCCAGTGATGCTCGATCCGAAGCGGATCCTTCCCGACGAAGTAATCCGTCAATTCCTCGACCGCCGCGTGCGTGCTCTTCGGCTTCCCTTCGAGGGTCGTCTCACCCCAACCGACGATACCGTTGTCCGTCGTGATTTTCACCAGTCGCATCCGACGACGCGGGAAGAATTGCTCGATCTTCGCGATTTTCATGCTAACTCTGTCCCATCTTCATGACCTGAGCGACAAATGTCTGGGCAACGATCTTGCCATCGACGATGTGAAAAGTATCAGTAGCATACGGAATCATCATCTTGCTCAAACCGGCACTCCAAACGATGTAGGCATACTCACCCTCGACCACCTGTTTCATCATCGTAAACTGTCTGCCCGGCGGAAGACCGTCTACGAATCCCGTGAACCGTTCACGCAGCTCGTCGACGCCGCGGAAGAGGCCGTCCGGGGTGATCACAAACAATTCTTCGGTGTAGTCCTTGAGGATTTTTTCGCCATCGCCGGCCGCGAACGCATCGAGGTGATACTTCAGCACCTGTTCGGTCGCCGACATCTCGTGGTCTTCCGCTGTCGATTCCATCACGAGCGAGAACGACAACGTGAGGATCGACAGCAATGCGGGCGTGAGATTTGCCTTCATCGTGTCTCCTTATCCTCCCGGCTCTACCTTCAGTCGTCAGTATCCATATCGGAATCGAAGACAACCTTGTCCTCCACGTCGTCCCGAAACGTCTGAACCAGTTCGGTGTGCAGGTCCGCCTTGTTGTATGCGGCGAGTGTCTCGGCCGATTCGAAGGTCATCACGAATCCGTGGGTATACTGTCGCCTATCTGATCTCACATCACGGCCGCACTGCAGATCAATTAGTCCATCGAACTGACCCCGCATCCCTTCGATGAACCCGAGATGCTCATCGATTCGGAAGTCATGAACCCCCTCCTTGAACCTGTACATCAAGATGTGCGTGACCGGAATAACGACCCCTCTGACTATCCCAGCGACTTCCTGGCCTGATCCAGATTCTTGAAGCTGTGTGTTGCCGTCTCCCACGGGTCGTAGTCGTCGCGCTTCCAGATCTGCGCGCTCACCTCGACAGTAATCGGAACATCCAGGACAGACGCCCGTACACGCGTCAGATAGTCGACCAGATCCAGCTGATCGTCACCGGGAAGCGCGAACTGGACCTTCCCGTCCGTCATCCGTCCGTCTTTGATGTGCGTGTGAACCGAGTATTCGGCATTCAGGTCGATCGATGTCTGTAGATCGATGCCGAGCATCAGGAAGTGACTGTAGTCGAAGTTCAGCCTCAGGTTCGGGTGATCCACAGTCTCGATCAGCCAGCGTGCCTTTTCCGGCGTGTCCATCTCCTGACCCACGTGTGGTTCAACCGCGAGGAGGATGTTGTGATCCGCCGCCAAGTCAGCGTAGGGCCTCACCTTTTCTCCGATGGTCTCCCGCGCTTCCTCCCACGTCCCCGTCTGTTTCCCCAGCGTCGTGGTCACGACCGAAGGCTGATCCACCCAGCAAAGGTCCCGGGCCAACCGACACGTCGCTTCCAGCAGCGACAGTTTCTGATCCACATCCTCGTCGTAGGCACAGATGTGAATCAGGTTCATCATCACCGGCGGCGGAAACCCGGCCTCTCTGTAGGCCTCAACCATGCGCTTCCGCTCGTCCTCACCAAGGCGATCTGGAGCCGTCGCCCAATCTGCGCCGCAATTGAGCTCCAACCCGTCATACCCGATCGCCTTCACCCGCTCGACAGCCTCGAAGGGATCCACCTTCTGCAACGCGTATGTACTGTATGCAATCCTCATATTATGTCATCCCGAGCTTGCGAGGGATCCCTCCGAATTCTGCACAATGGAATGGTTGTTTCTTTTTTCATTTTGCACTTTGCATTTGTCATTGTCTACCTACCCATCGCACCCCATTCCCCAGAACCCGCCTAAATGTCTCGTCTTCCCACGTCTGTGCATCGTGTCCGAACACAAAGTTCAACACACGAGATTCCTTGTAGGTCCGCGTCCACGCCATCGTCGACATACTGTTCGGATGATCGACGGTCAACAGCACCTCACTTCCCTCTCGATCGACGTCCCGGAAGTCGTATGTCTCATCGACCATCGTCCAGTCGCTGATTCCTTCGGTCACCGGATGGGCCGGATCCTCGACGTGCACCGCCAACCGCTTGTCGTGGCTATACCCATCACCGATCATCCGCCCGGTCAGCCCGACCAGCTCATCCCACACTTCGTCATCTTTGAACCCTAGAATCCCGTGGTGCATCACCACGATACCCGTACCGTCTCCAAGAGCATCGATCGCGGCACGCGTTCGCATTCCACCGGGACAATCCTCCGGCAGACCCTTATGCATCGTGTAAAACACCAGCGCATCATATCGCTGACCATACCGCCCATAGTCGACCGCCCAGTCCTCCAGGGCTTGTAAGTAGCAATCCTGATCCGCATAGCTCTGCCAGAGCTCGTGAAACCCGATCACGTCGAATGAGTGACCACCTGTGATGACAGCTACTCTCATACAGTCAATAACCTCTTAATGCACAATGCCAAGCCAGACGTTCGTCTCCGGCGGCTCCCCCGACCCCCTGCTCCCGCTCAATGGGTGGATGACGGGATGGGATGGGCTACGCACAAACACCGTCGTTAACGCGCCACCGGTTGTAGTGCTCCCAGTTTTTCACGGACAGGCGTTCGCGGGCGTCATACCAGCTCTGGGCCCACATTTCCGGATCGTGCAGCTCCCTCTCCGGGTTCGAGCGGCTCCGAGCAACGAAACCCGGAAACACCTCTCGCCCGGTGGGTTGTCCAACCGGATTGTAGCGGATGTCGAAGCTGATCCGCACTTCGTTGCTGACGTTGGGAAGGGAGGAGTGACAGGTCCGTCGGGTCAGGAAGAGTACGTCTCCCGGTTCCATCGGGACGGGAACCGCACTGTCCAGTTCCAGCATCGGATCGGGCACAGCAAGCCCGGACACCGTTCGGCAGTGGTGGAGCACACCATCGTTGTGACTCCGCGGGATCACCTGCAGACAGCCATGCTCGATTGTCGCCCGCGTCAACGGATACCACACGGTCAGCATATTCGTCTCGTCGGCGTTCGCTTGGACGACGCCGTTGTCCTGATGCCATGGTGTCACACCCGCGTCGAACCCACCTTTGCTGCCCGTCTTGGGATCCATCCGGTTGTCCGGCAACACGGATTGCGGCGGCTTGATCCGGATGTGCTGAACTGGATTCGAGTACACCTCCGAGCCAATCAGATCCTCGACGGCATCGAGCAACGTCTCATTCCTGAGGGATCGGAAGACCTCAGGTCCGACCCAGATCGGAGATTCGGTCGTCGTGCCCGCTTGTGGCAACGAACAATCGAAGTACTGCGACAACACTCGACCGCTGTCCCTGTAGCAGGCGATCATCCGATCGCTAAAAGACTGATCCTCATAGAGGGACTCGATCTCGCTAGCGCCGTAGAGGTCGTGTGCCAGACGGTCGAGCACCTGCGCGTACTCGTCGAGGACGGGCTTGATATCGCGCTCATAGTCGAGCAGCGATCGAACCAGGACATACCCTTCTAGCTCGTAATGCTCGACCTGTTCCGGTGTCAGCCGATTCACGCGTCGACTCCTGCCACGACTCGCAGCTCTTCGATCTGCACAGGCTCCCGCCGTTCGGCCGAGAGATAGGCACCATCGACGATTTCCATCGTCACCAGGTTGTCTCGACCGCTGTGCGGCGGTTCCGTATCGTTCTCGATCGCGTCGAGCGTTTCCTGATTCGGATCGCCCCCCGCCACGACTTCTGCTCGCCCCATCAACTCTCGGCGATACCCATTGATGTGCCGGTTCGCGATCCCGCCGCACCCGACCAACCCGATTCTGATCATCAGTTCTCCATTTCTACATACACTCGACCGTCATCGACAGAGACGGGATAGCTGCGCACCCGTACACGCTCCGGTTCGATGTTCGAACATCCGGACCGGACATCGACCTTCCATCCGTGCCACGGGCAGGCCAAAAAATCACCGTCTCGTATCAACTCCGCCTGTTCACCCGGCCGACAGGGCGCGACATCGCCGGTCAACTGTCCCGTCGACAGCTTCGCACCCTGGTGCGGGCACGCATCCCGAACGGCGAAATACTTCTCACCACGCTTTACGATCACGAGATCCCGATCCCCTGCACGCACGCCACAGGGTTTCCCTTCCTCAAACTGCTCTACGGCTCCAACCTCGACCTTACCCATCTGTCTTACTTGATCCTCAGTTTTCAATCTTCAATCCATACAGTTCCGCCGCATTCTTCCACATAATCTTCTCCCGCAGATCACCCTTTACGACGCTCGGGATGGCGCGATCGGGCGCATCGAAATCCCAGTGCGGGTAGTCGGTCGCGAACATCAGGAAATCGTCCTGACCGATCATCTCCAGAATTTGCAGGAGGTACTCTGGCTTCGGCGGCTCCTCCATCGGCTGGGTCGTCGCCCGGAAGTGCGTGGTGATATACTCACTCGGCAATCGCTTCAGGAACGGGACCTCGTCTCTGAGCCCGCGATAGTTCTTGTCCAGCCGCCACATCAATGCGGGGAGCCACGCAAAGCCACCTTCCATCAGGACGACCCTTAGATCCGGGAACTTCTCGAACGTCCCCTCGCACACCATACTGATCACGTGTCCCTCGAAGGCCTGAACCATTCCCGTATGATCTTCGATGTAGTAGGATGGCCATCCAACGGCCGTAATCGGCACGTCACCACCACCACCGAAATGGATACCAATCGGCATCCCGGCTTCGCTGGCCGCTTCGTAGATTGGATCGAACACTCGCTTGCCATATGGCTTTTCCCACCGGGCCATAAACAGCACCTGCACGAACCGCTTATCCTCCGCCAGCCGTCGAATTTCGTCCGCAGATTCCTCGGGAAGATCAGGGTGAACGAGGACCGCCCCAAGCCACCGTGGATCGTGATCCAGCCAGTCGTATTTGGTCCAATCGTTCACCGCGCGCATCATCGACACGGCCAGTTCAGGATTCTTGATCTGCGGCACTCCGATCAACGGATTCAGGATCCCGTAGTCAATGTCCCATTCGTCGAGCAGCTGCCTTTTCGCGAACTCCGGTTCGGATCCGGCCACCCCTCCCTCGGTCGGCATCGCATCCCGCCTAGCTGCCTGCGCGTAGACCTTCGGGTAGATACTGACCCCTGGCGTCCTGTACCCACCCTGCGTGATGTATGTCTTCCATCGCTCCGACAAATACGGTGTCAGATTATCGATCCCGCTCGTGTAGTTGTGCACGTCGGTATCAATCAGCGTCATCGCCTTCCTAGACGTCCCGTTCGTCGACTGCTCAACCAATGCCTCTGTCCCTGCCATATCGTCACTCCAAACAAGTCACGCTGAGCGGAGTCGAAGCGCGACACTGTCTCCAAACTGAGCCAGCCTTCGACTCCGCTCAGGATGACTTCAGCAACACCTGATGCGTCTCGGCCCCGTCCTCGATCTCCCCCCAATCCCACAACTGTGGGATAAATTCGACATCCGCGTACATCTCTGCCTGGTCAGCATAGTGCGGACTCCCGGGATGCCCGGAAGCCCCCAACGGCACGATCCACTTCGAGTTCGACCAATCCGAAGGATCGTGAATGTATCGGTTCACCGAAAGTCCGCTGACCGTGTAGCGACTGTTCAGCGCGAAGCTACCGGCAAGCGGTGTGTCCCCGTCCCCGTGAACACCGTATGAAGGTGGGTTGAGCTGGTCTGCTGCCTCGGCGAACACGGAAGACAGGGGATGGGTCGGACGCATACGATGCAAGCGCCCCCAAAACCATTCGGTGATATCCGTTCCCAAGATCTCGGTCAGCGAACGACACGCCTTCTCGAGCGAGTCCATCAGAGCATCCACCCACGACATCCCGGCCGGAAGAAGCGCGGTATCCCCACGTTCGATCGCCACGTTCGCCGCCAGCGCGACATACCGAAGGTGACCGTCCGCCCCAGACACACCCGAAAGAAGCGTCTCCGCGTGATCGCCGAAGACGGACTCGGTCACGAGCACGATCAGGTGAGATCGCATCTCGGCATAGATCGACGGCGCAACATCCTCGCGATCCATCCGGCCGTCCCAGGCGCGCAGGTAGACCAACGCGCGATCGACGATCTCGTCGTCCGAAAACATCCCGTCGAGGGCATCGACCATCGTCCTGGCGGGCAGGGAGAGCCGCTCCGCGTGGATCGCTGCCATATCGTCGACAGTCGCTGAACCTTTACCCAACTGAAGGATCCGACTTTGCACGCGCCGTCCCCTATACTCCGGCGTAAAGTATACCCCGACATAGTAGGGATAGTCGTGCTCGGCAACCCGTTGATTGCACGTCACCGCGTAACCGACCTCGGGGTCGACCGCCTTGGGCAACTCGTCTTGCGGGATGTAGCCACGCCACTCGTGCTTCCCGTCATACCCCGGGACGGCCCGCCATCCGTTCGCCTCATCCCGGATCGGAATGCGCCCCTCGTGGATATAGCCGAAGTGACCCTGAGTGTCGGCAACCGCATAGTTGTTCACCCGATCCGTCCACTTCCCGAAGGCGGTGTGCAGTTCGCAGACTGAGGTCGACAGCATCGCATCCCGAACGGCGTCCACCCAAGGCGTTCCCTCGATCAACCCCGGATCGGCGACCGCCACGCCGTGTCCTTGCGACGGATCACCGGCAATCACGGGCCCGTGATGCGTGATCGTCACCTCGATCTCGACTGGCTCACTCCCTCGGATTTCGATCCGCTCGCTGAGAACTTCAGCCGTGCGCCATTCATCGTCGAACGCGTACTCACGTCCCGTGTCACCTTCTCTGAACCGCTCGACGAAGAGATCCTGCGTATCCGCCGACCCGTACGTCATTCCCCACGCCACGTGCTCGTTGTGGCAGAAGTGCATCACCCCCGGGACACCGGGAACGGTATATCCGATCATCGTATAGGCCGGACAACTGATGTGGGCCTGGTAGTAGACACTCGGCGTGTCCAGACCGCGATGGGAATCTCCTCCAACGAGTGGCTTACCCGATGCCGTCAGTGTTCCGCTGATCGACCAGGCATTCGACCCGGCATCTGTTTCGCCTGTCCAGTTCGCATCTTCGGTGGCCTTCAGCAACTCATCCAGACCATCGAGTGGTTCGCCACGCCATTCAGCCCCGGGAGGCACAGTCACGAGATGTCCTTCGGGATACCCGGTCAGGACGCGAGCGAATGCCCTCCCTGCCTCCGGATCCGACGCCAACCGGGTTCGAAGCAGCTTGGGATCGAGCGTCCCGAGCAGCGTGTTCCGCATCTTGTAAACCGTGATGCAGTGCCAGGCTTCCCACGGCTCGGGTTCCAGATCCAACAGCTTGTATTCGATCGGCAAGCTGTCAGGGCCCGCGATGTAGGCGTTCACGCCAGCCGCATAAGCGTCCAGCATCGCCCGCGAATCGTCGCTGCACCCATCGTAATCGAGCCTGGCCGTTCGTCCCATCCCGGCCGACCTGAGAAACCGGTCCTGACTCAGCCCCGACTCTCCGACGATCTCCGACCACCGACCCAACGCCCGGAACCGATCCGCATCCATATGCCACAGCCTGTCCTGCGCCGTCACATATCCCTGAGCGAAGAACAGGTCCGTCTCGTTCTCCGCCTTGATGTGCGGGATCCCCCACTGGTCACGGTACACGTCTACCCGTCCACTAAGGGAGTCAAACGCCCTCTCCGAAGTAACATCGGGCAGGCAGGCCACCAAATCTGATTCTGTGATCTTCACTTCGCTATTCTTCACTCACTACTCGTCGTTCGTAATTCGGTTTACTGCCTCTCAAACACATCCAGTTCCCACCCCCGCCAATAGTACTTTGTAAGGTCATCCTCCTCCCACTCCGAGTACACCTCATCCCAGGTCACCCACCCCATATGCGGCAACAACGAATCGGACCTGACCCGGTGACTCCTCGGCTGATACCGGAAATCGAACGACAGTCGCAACCGGTCACTCAGGTTGTCCCTCCCCTGGTGCACGGTAAGGCTGTGCAGAAAGATCACATCACCGCACGAGTAGTCCCCTCCCACCCAAACCACATCTTCTTCCACATCCACCCGCCGCCCCCCTGCCCCTACGGCCTCCTTATCCTCGAGCTTGCCTTCCTTGTGAGTACCCTTCGTGACCGCCAACCCACCCAACGTCACTGGCACATCCCCCACCGGAATCCACGCCGTCCACGTCTGCTCGGACCCGCCGATATACAGATTGTCCTGATGCGGCGGTGTCGAATGCACCGATGAGTTGGGAAAGACCACCCGGCAGATATTCCGGCTGTGGGGCAGGACCGGTTCGCCAAAGAGGGTCTCGAACGCGTTCAGGATCGCTGGTTCCAGAGCAAGCGCGTGGAAGTCTCTGACCTTTTGGATGTCGCAGTAGAAATCCTGCCAGCGAGGATCGCGACTCTCGACGACCATCGCATCCTGATTCGCCACGGCTGCTTCCGGATCCGTCCCTTCGACAAGCCACCCGTGTGCATCGCAGACCGCCAACACCTGTGACCGGACGTCGCTCACGGTCTTCGGGTCAAGCAAACCGCGAAAGAACAGAAGCCCCTCTTCTTCGGCCTTCTCGCGCAGCCACTCAGGCTCCTCCAGTAGATCCGTCACATCTTCAAGCGGCTCTACTCGAGCCATATCAACCATCGCCATGCACTGTTATCGCGCGGCCTCAGGTCGCGCGCCTCTCTCTACTTACGTTCGTCTGGTTCTTCGTGCCTTTGTGCCTTCGTGGCTCATCCCTTGTAGTGATCGAGCGTCATCACCTGAGCGCCTTCACGCGCCGCTCCAGATCCCACGCCGTCGACGGCGTTTCACAAAGAACCACGTGGTTCGAGCACTCGAACTGCGCGTAGGCAGACCACCCCTGCTTATGCCACTTCGGATTCACCCCAAACAGCCCTTCGGATATCGGCAGATCGAGACCCGCGTCAGTATTGTCCTCCCCATCGATCGGGCCAATCTCCTTGATTGCCTCGACTATCCCTGCCCAGCAGTCGATCCTCCCGCTGGACCACATAAATATAGTATCCGGTCGCCTCGTAATCCTCGTGGTGGTCGGAGAACACTTCGAAGCGTTTTCCGGCGATCAGTTTGCGGAGGAGGACGGATTCGACCATCGAATCATCGCTCATCGCCCGGTTGACGTCCTAATCAGCCTTATTGGCACGTCTGCCAAGTTCCAGTCCCGAGGGATTCACACACGGTACGACAGTGAACTCATCCAGATAGTCCTCGACCGGTCCCTCCAGAAACGAAAGCACCGCCTCCACACCGGCGGGCTCATCCCCGTGGACACCACCTGTCATAAGGATTTCGCGTCGCCCCTCGGCTCGTCGCCCTACTTTGAGCGCCTTGATTCCATAGCCGAACCCCACGCCAAGCACGCCGACACTGACGATCGACCGATCCAGCCTATCGATCCGGTCCACAACGTCCGAATACGCCATTTCCTGGCGCACTGCTGCCTCACTCATCGAAAACTCCTGGTAAGCACGGGCCTTCCATATCACTGCGGGAGATCGATCGGGTTAGGGGTACACCGAGGGCAAGCCGCAGACATCGTCTTAGGGCGGATCGGTGTGGTGGAAGTAGAGATCTCCTCGTGTCCATTGTGCACACGAGAAGATAACGCTGAAACCTTGGCTCCGAAACGGTTGGCACAAAGGAAGGCGCTGCCAAACGAGTGCCCAACTCAATTCTGCCGACGTCGGCAAAATTGGGTCACCACCTTATCACCAAGAGAATTGAGCCGCTACAGCTGTCTGTAGAGAACCACCGTCTTATAGTCGATCCGCACGTCGAACATCTTCCGCAACACGTCGACGTATTCGCTGGTCGCCGCATCTTCGCCGTTAATCGTCTCGACCGTCACCGTGCGGATCGGTTGCACATCCCTGTAAAGCAGGTGCTTGGGGGGCAAAACAGCAGGTGATCCGCTCGTCGTCCCCCGACAGGCCGACCTGGATCTCTTTTCCGGATCGACCGAACTGTGCGATGACGTCGCTACCCTTAAACACGAGATGGTTTCCGAGCAGCCGTTTCGGGGAACGCGCGACAGTCAGCCGCGAACTGCTGTTCCAGCCCTTCGATCAGTGTCAGGAGGTTACGCTGGATATCGTTATTCAGTGCCTTGAGCAGAGACACATACAAGACACGCGTACGTCCCCCCTGCATCTCCCCTGTCGCCAACTGGTCGATCGCCCAGAGGAACGAGGCAAGTGTCTTCCACTCCCCGTGGGAGCCGTGATCAACAAGTGCTTCCCGTTGGCGATCACCGGCCACGCTTGCCGCTGCACGTTCGTAGGCTCGCCGACTTGGTCCCGGAAACAGGCCGATATAGAGGGATGAAAAATATCCGAGAACAGACATAGGTATTGAGGATTTGGGATTGAAGGTCGAGAACCAGGTTTCAATTCTCAATCAAAGCACCAGCAGCACCCCGCCCACGCACAGCACCACTCCAACCACCACCGGCAGCGTGATCCGCTCCTTCAGGAACACCGCCGCCATCCCCATCGTGAAGACGGGGGCCAATGCCCCTAACACAGCCGTCTTGGTGGGTCCGATCATCGTGATCGCCTCGAGGAACAGGAACGACCCGAACCCCATCCCGAGGATACCGGTCCCGGCCACGATCACCGCCGTCTTCCCGGTGAGCGGCTCACGCTCACCAGCTGGCCTCGTCAGAATGTAGCCACCAAAAAGGACCGCTGCCACCAATGGCATCCGAATGCTGTTCGCCTCGACGGCCGTAAGGTTCGCAATCGCGGGCTTGAGCATCACCGTACTTAGTCCCCACAGTACGGTCGCCGTCAGAGACAGCACCACGCCGAGCTTCAAGCTACCCGTCAGAGCCTCCTTTGCTTGCCACCGACGCGATAGGCAGGCCACCCCGCCAACCACCAGAAAGCATCCGGCCACAAACTGAGCCGGAAATGGCTGATCCAGCAGGAAATACTCGAACACCAGGGTAGGAAGAGGGACGACGCCAACCAGGGCCATCGTCCGGGAGGGACCGATCTCACGGATCGACCAGAGGTAGAGAGTGTCTCCCATCGAGATCCCGATCAGTACAGACCCGCAGAGAAGCAGCCATTCGTTCAGCGTGAGGAAGGCGTAAGATCCGACGGATCCCACAACCGCCAGGGCCAGCCAGAACATCACCCCGGCTGCCGCGCATCGAAGGGCGTTCATCAGCCCCGGCGAGACCTTGAACGACTGGGTACGGACGATCGTCGCGCTGGTCGCCCACACGAGCGAGCACACGACACCCACCAGATCACCTTCGGAGATCGAGATCACGTTCCGCTGCAGAATCCGATGGCCGTCAGGGCATACACCTCGGCGACACGCACGAGTTCAGAAACGGGTACGGATTCCTCCAGCGTGTGCGCGCCCTTCGCGTCCGGGCCGTGCGTGATCGGCGGGATGCCCGCAAACTCGTTCATGATGTTTCCGTCGTCCAGGAACGGCTTCTCTCCTAATGCGAGCGGCTCCCCGACGACGCCCGCGTAGGCTGACTGAAAAGCCTCTACGATCGGCGCGTCGTCGGATACGGTGAAGGCGTCGCCCTGAATCGAATACTGGAAGTCGAGCTGGACGCCGTGTCGTTCTGCGACCTTCTCTGCGGTGCCCCGGACTTCGGCCACGACCTCTTCCCCCGCGCCAGATGTCGTCCAACGACGCGTGCCGGCGACCAGACAGGACGCCGGCGCCTGGTTGTAGATCTCGCCGCCCTGGATCTGTCCCGTAAACACGGTCTCCCTGCTCGGACCCGTTGAGCGGTCGCCCAGAACCTCGTTCAGCTTCTGCATCTCCAGCAGAAAGTCGGATCCCGCCGCGTTCACCATCGGCAGATAGGCCGGTAGAAGGACCTCGTGCACGGGATCACCGTCTCGCTCGAACGTCGCTCGGAAGATGCTCATCCCCCGACCACGCAACGGCAACGACGTCGCCAGATATTCCGGAAACATCACTGCGTCGCCCACGTATCCGTCGCGGATAAGGGCCTTTAACTGTCGTTTGTCTCCCCAGGGCCCTTCGTGATGATCGTGCGCCGTCATCAGGACAGATCCGGCCTTCGGCAGTTGACCGTCTCTCAAGATGCGCAGGGCCTCCACAAACGCCGCCACGCCGCCCTTCATATCCGATGCCCCGGACCCCGTCAGATTCCCGTCCACGATGTCCGAAGCCGAAAACGGCAGGTGCACCGTATCCAGATGCCCGTCGAACTGCAGCGTCCGCCCATCCGCCCCGCTATCCACGCGCGTAACGACCGCTGGCGCCTCCGGCCAATCGGTCTCCGGACGCTCGACCTCGAACCCGTCATGGCTCAAAATTTCCGCCAGCTTATCCGCCACCTCCCCCGCACTCCGCGTCGGACTCGGAATATCTACCAATGCTCTCGCCGTCTCCACAATCCGACGCTCATCCACCGCATTTCGCACTGTCTGGATCAATTCATCCGTCAGCATTCGCGCGCCCCTCGGTTGTCCCTCATTCTGTGTGGCCGTATCTTCATTCCGTTAGCTTGCGAGGATACGGGACGCCATCACAGGTCCTTTCGATCCTCGATTGTCAATCCTTAATTATCGATCCAGATGGCTGACGAAGACAACGAACTACTCGACGAAGACGAGGACGAAGAACTAAACTGGCCGGCGATCATCATCGCAGCGGTGATTGTGCTCGGGTTGATCGGCGGCGCCATTTGGTACTTCCTCATTCGCGAGGTCCCGGAAAACGAGCTCGAGAAGGCGCCGGAGTATGTCCCGCCCGAAACGCTGGCCGAGGAAAGCATCTACCTCGACATGCCGGACATGATCATCAGTCCGGCCGACGGTAAGGGTCGGTTCTACCTGATCGTGAAGTTCGACGTGGCGATGAACGACCGCGGTCGGGTCTTCGACGAGATGATCCTGAAGCCATGGAAATACGCGCAGGCGCTCAACTTCGTGATCGACGTCTATAGCGACTATACGCGTGAAGAGTTACGCAGCCCCAAGGTGAAGGAAATCACCCGTCAGAGCATCCTCGACGAGTGGAACCACATCATCGGGTGGGAACACGACGCGGAGCTCGAAGCACTCGGGCAGCTCGAACCCCCTCCGCTCAAAGCCCTCTACTACGAGAACTACGTCCTGCAGTGACGATCGGTGTGAGGTCCTCGACCCACTGCCCCAGTGAATACACACCGTTCATTCCGAGTGCCCATCGACGCTGCCCCGCGGCGATGGGTGTATCGGGGGAACGGTCGTAGACCATTCAATAGCCACCCAGCGATCACTGAAGCAACTGGAACAGTCCGATCGTCTCGTTGGTCGCATCCATCGGGTGCGCGCCCGCCGGGACGACGAACTCGAACCGCTTGTCCTCCAACTCCCGATTCCCTTGTACGTTCGAGAACGCTTGGACGATCATCTCGTTTCCGTCTGCATCATACAGCCTGGCTGTCCGCAGGAGCCCGTCTCCCGGGTGAATCGCCAGCTTGACCTTCGCCGGAGGCGTTGGCAGCTGGGCAAACAGAATGCTCGGCTGTGGAGTCGCGTCGAACGTCTCCAGCATCTCCCCATCACTCACTTCCTGCCCCGCATACCGGATCGACTCCCAGGTGACCCCGCGGAACGGCCGAAGCGGATCGAACTGGTGCACATCGGCTTCGAGCTGCGTGATCTGGTAGACGCGCCCAAGGTTAATCCGCGTAACCATATTCTCTGACAGATCGTGGATCCACAGGTAGCTCCCATCACTCAGCACCACCTGCCCGCCGCCATCCGGCATCGACTCCTCGACGCGCATCTTTCCGGGTCCTTTGAACAGCCCCTTCCCTTCAACCGTGACTTCCTGATCTTCGATCCGAATCGTCGTTGAAATCGTAGCCTTACACGTCTTCAGCCCCTTGGCCTTCTTCTGCAGCTTCACCATCTGACCGTCGGTCTTGTCGTCCCCGGTCGTCTTCGTGTTGTCCTTTTCCTCCGCGAAGACACTCGACGCCGCGAGCAACAGAGTCAGGAACCAAGTAGTTACTTGCTTCATGTTTTCCTCGTTTCATAACGCACAATTTCAGGGCCTGCTGGGTGCCGGCAGAAAGATGCCTGCCCTGCCTTAGCCTGCAGCGAAGGCTGGCCCCTTGCGCTCTTCTCGCGCCTTTCAAACTCTATAGTTCACAACCCCGGGCAACTCCGCCTGGTTTAGTGGACAGTTCTTCGGACACCCCCGGCTGCAGGGCACATCCTGATCCAGGAGTTCCCACACAGCGCTTAGAGCCCGATACAGAGATCGGTGAAAATGGTCCTCGCCGAGTTCTTCAGTAAACCCGGTCCGTTCCAGCGACTCCCTGACCTGCTCCTTCACACGCGTGAAGTAGGTCTCGATGCCGCTCTCCTTCAGCCCGTGCACAACGTGGATCAGTATCTCTTCACCCGTCGCATCGACGTGGTTGATCCCCTCCGCATCGATCACGAGATACTTCAGGTCAGGCATCTTGGACACACGTTCCAGAACCTTGTCCTCGAAATATCCCGCACTCCCGAAGTAAAGGGAACCGTCGAATCGGATCAGGGCAATGTGATCGCACGACTGGAGACCGAAGGTCTGCGAATCCCGGAAGGTGCCGTCCGGGTGTCGGGACAGCGCGGCCACGTGCGGCATCATCGTCCGATACAGGTAGGCGAACAGAGAGAGGCTGACCCCAATCAGAATCCCGTAGTCGAGATGAGGCGCGAAGGAGAGCGTCAGGATGAACGTCGCGACCGCGACCATACCGTCGTGCTTCTGCGCGCGCCAGGCCCGCACGATCGGATCGACCTGAATCAGTCCCGCGACGGCCATCATGATGATCGCGGCCAGGGTGGCCAGCGGCAGGTGATAGAAGAGCGGCGTCAGCCACAACAGCGTGACCATCACGAAACAGCCGGCGACGACTGACGAGAAACCGGTCTTGGCGCCTGCCCGAAAGTTCAGCGACGACCGGACGAACGACCCGGAGATCGGCATACTCTGGAACACACTCCCGACGAGGTTCGCAAGGCCCTGCCCGAGCAGCTCTCGGTTCGCACCAATCCGCTGCTTCGACTGCGTCGCGATCGCCTTGGCGATCGAGATCGTCTCCACGAAAGCGATGAACGCGATCGTCACCGCCGCCGTGAACAGTTTGGCGAACAGACCGAAGCTCACATCGGGCATCACGAACGACGGCATCCCTTCGGGGATACGTCCTACGACCTTACCACCCAGAGCGGATTCGAAGTCCGTATACCAGGAAATCGTCGTCGTCAGCACCACCGCGATCAACACCCACGGCGACTGCGGTTTCCACCGCTTCATCACGATCATGACGACAAACGCGAGCGCGGCTATCATCACGGTCGGCCCGTGTGGGTTCGCCGCCGAGTCGGTCAGCATATTCCACACGCGAACGAAGTACGATCCACCGGGCGCCACCTCTGCTCCGAACAGCATATCGATCTGTGACGTTCCGATGATCACAGCAGCGGCGTTCGTGAACCCCAGCACGACGGGATGGGACAGAAAATTGACCAACACGCCGAGCCTGACCATCCCCAGGATCAACTGGATGATCCCGACCATCATCGTCAGCACGACGGCGTAGGCAATGTGTTCAGCTGAACCAGGGGTAGCAAAGGGCTGGAGCGCCGCGGCCGTCATCAGCGACACGAGAGCGACCGATCCGCTGGTCAGATGGCGTGAGGAGCCAAAGAGCGCCGCGATGATGGGCGACAGGAACGCGGCATACAGTCCGTAATATGGGGGCAGACTCGCCAGCTGGGCGTGCGCCATCGCTTGTGGGATCAGCACCATCGTCACGGTGATGCCCGCGATCAGGTCTGCCCGCAGGATCTTCGGATCTTTCAGCTCCCCCATCCACGTCGTGAACGGGAACAACTGAAAAAGCTTGAAGTCGACTATTTTCAAAGAGAGTCCGGACCTTGAGGTATTAGTCTTATTAGATGATTCATAATCTTCATCTGCCCCGGTCCTGTCAAGCCGAATGACGCGTAATTGTGTGTATAAGAACGAGTTGCGCCTGTTCGTCTCGGTTCCATTCCAGTTGATTTAGACCATTTGATTGCGCATATTCAGAAACCTGTTCACCCCTCCCCTGTATTCCCGACGACAAGCCACTTCAGGAAGGGTTTGTATGCGACATATGTGCGGCAGATTTCTCATCACTGTACCCATACTGATTCTGTCCATCCTGTTGTCACCTGCCAGGCTGCTCGCCCAGGAGACCCCCAACGGCTGGATCCAATCCCAGGTTGACTACCTGAACGAACTCCTTGGCGTAACAGTCAACTGGATTTTCAAATTCCTTTTCTTCGATTTCGGAACCGGATTTCCCCTGATCATCGCCGTCCTTGTCGCGGGAGGCGTCTACTACACCTTCTTCTTCGGCTGGTTGTCGATTCGCGGGTTCACACACGCGATCGACGTGATCCGCGGCCGCTACGACAATCCCGACGACCCTGGCGAAATCACCCACTTCCAGGCACTGACCAGCGCACTATCTGCGACCGTCGGCCTCGGGAACATCGGCGGTGTCGCAATCGCCGTGGGGACAGGTGGTCCGGGTGCCGTCTTCTGGATGATTCTGACAGCCTTATTTGGGATGTCCTCCAAGCTAGCATCGTGTACGCTCGCCGTGATGTATCGTAACGTGCGCGAGGACGGTCGCGTGTCCGGCGGCCCGATGTATTACCTCGAACACGGTCTCGCCAGAAAAGGACTGCGACCTCTGGGTCGAACCTTGGCCGTAGTATACGCTCTGCTCGTCATCGGCGGCTCGTTCGGCGGTGGAAACATGTTTCAGGCCAACCAGACGATCGAGGTTTTGAGCACGCTATCACCCACCGTGAGATCCCTCAGTTGGCTGATCGGAATCATCCTCGCCGCATTCGTGGCAGTCGTGATCATCGGTGGGATCAGGCGGATTGGCAACGTAACCTCTCGCCTCGTTCCGACGATGTGCCTCCTCTACGTCATCACATCGATCCTGATTATCTTATCCCATCTTGCCGACGTACCGGCCCTCATCGGCCGTATCGTCTCCGAGGCGTTCACGGCCCCTGCGGTTTACGGTGGATTCCTCGGCGTCCTGATCACCGGCGTTCGCCGCGCAGCCTTTTCGAACGAAGCAGGACTGGGTTCCGCGGCTTTCGCGCACGCTGCCGCGAAAACGGATGAGCCCGCACGCGAAGGCATCGTCGCGATGATCGGACCCTTCATCGACACGATTGTCATCTGCCTGATGACGGCGCTCGTCTGTATGATCACCGGCGTCTTCGAGGATCCGGAGCTCAAGGACAAAGGCGTCGCGATGACGGCGGCCGCCTTCGAGTCCTTCATCCCTGGCGCACGTTACGTTCTTGCTGTCGCCGTCGTCCTGTTCGCTTACTCGACGATGATCAGCTGGTCCTACTACGGCGAGCGGGCGTGGGAGTATCTGTTTGGCGATGGCTCCACGCTCATCTACCGGGTTATCTTCGTGGGCTTCGTGTTTGTCGGTTCGGTCACGGCACTCAAAAACGTGCTCAACTTCTCAGACGCGATGATCCTGGGGATGGCGTTCCCGAACATCCTTGGGGGCGTACTTCTGAGCCCGCAGATCAAGGAAGTCCTGAACGAGTACTGGGATCGGCTGAAGTCGGGTCAGATGACCCGCTACAAGTAGGCGGAAAGCGAATACCGTTCGAGCTTCAATGGTAGGCGCGAGGCGTCTACATCGAGTTCCACGGCGTGGTCACCGGGCAAACGATGAAAACAGCCGGTGACGCGATGTATGGTCACGAGAGCTTCGACCGGATCGCCTAACAGATTTTCGACTTCACGAAGGCCACAGAGTTCAAAGCCTCCCTCGATGAGATCAGGGAAATCGGTGCGATCGACTTGGTCGCTTCGGCTACGAAACCCAACCAGAAGCTAGCGACCGTCACGCAGTCCGAAATAATCGACGTGGCCCTCGCTTTCTACGAGCAGAATCAGCCTAATTTACCGGGTAGTCAGAGGGGTTTAGGACACTCGACGAGGCCGGGCTTGGATTGGGATAGAACCGTAGCCGAGATCAGATAAGAAAAGGAAGAGGCGACATCCCGAAGATGGGATGTCGCCTCTTTTCGTTTCTGCAGCCGCTTTGGGACTAGACTACGGCTTCAACTCTTCGCGCAGTTCTCGAATCACCCGCTCGAGTGACCGCATCTCCTTGCCAGCCTCGGTCCAATCCCACGATTGCATCGCCTTCCTGACGTTCTCGTAGTGTTGCTCGGCCTCGGCGGCCATAAGCGAGGCCGACCGCACCTCTGACGGGTCTGCATCCGTCACGACCTCAACAGGCTCTCCGGAAATCGGCCGATCTCCAACGCCGAACAGCGTGGTCAGCGCTTCCTCAAACGTCTCGCGCATCACGACCTGACCGCCAAACGCCACGATCACCTGCTTCAACTCAGGAATCGACGTGCTCGCCTGTCGGGGAGCTTGTTGCCGTTGCTGTTGCCGTCTTGGACCCGGCTCCTCTGGATCCTCGGTCCCTCCAAACTGCTGCGGCTGATCGACCTCCTGCGTCGCCTGCAGATAGATCGGCTCGACATACAGGAATGAGCTCTCGATCGGGATGGCGAGCAGGTTACCACGAATCACCTCGGATCCGCCCTGTCCCCACAGGGTCAGCTGACTCGAGATATCCGGCTGCTGATCGATACGCGCCTCAAGCTGCATCGGACCGAAAATCAGCTTGTCTTTCGGTAGCTGATAGACCACGAGATCGCCGTATCCTTCGCCATCGCATCTCGCCGCCAGCCAACCGATCATATTGTCCTTGTTGGCGGGCGTATACGGCACCATCAGCAGGAACTCCTCACGCGGCTCTTCTGGAAGCTTCGTGATGATATAGTACGGCTCCATCCGCTGTGGCCGATCACTGTAGATCTCGTTCGGGATTTCCCAAAGATCTTCCTGGTTGTAGAACACGTTCACGTCGCGCATATGGTAGGTGCGATACATAAAAGCTTGCACGCGGAACATATCGACCGGATACCGGACGTGGTCGCGCAGGCCTTCGGGCATCTCCGAAATGTCTCGCAGCAGACCAGGGAAGATCGCACGATACGTGTTGATTACCGGATCCTCGGCGTCCGCCTGGTAGAACGTGATCTTACCGTGATAGGCGTCGAGCACCACCTTGACCGAATTCCGGATATAGTTGATCGCGCTGCGTCCGCCTGTCCGCTCTGAATACGGATACATATCGGTCGTGGTGTAGGCGTCCAGGATCCAGAACAAGCGCCCTTCGCTGATCACCATATAGGGATCGCCGTCGAAGTGCAGGAATGGCGCAATCTTGCGCGCCCGGTCGACCACCTGCCGGTGATACATCAGGCGCGTTTCCCGACGGATGTAGTTGCTCAGCAGCAGGTTCACGTCCATAAACTTGATCGAGAACGCCAACCGGTTCATCAGGTTGCCGATCTCCACGCCACCGTCACCGGCATAGGTCGTCTGCTTGTTCCCGTTTCCACTCGGGTAGTCGAATTCCTTCGTCCCGGTCTTGACGGCCACCATCCCATACGTCATTTCGCCATAGTAAATCTCAGGCCGGTCGACCTTGAGATCGATCGAGCCTTCGGGCGGAATGTCGCGCACGAAGAATTCGGGTAGACCTTCCGGCGATACACGGTTCACAGGGCTGACCGCCACACCGTAGCCGTGAGTGTATTGCAGTCGCTCATTCACCCACGCCCGCGCCTGTTGGGGCAGACGCCGCGTATCCATCTCACGCCCTGCGAGCATAACCTGCCGATAGACTCCGTCGATTACATACCGGTCGACATCGACATCGTTGAACACGTAGTAGGGCCGGATCTCCTGCACCTGCTGATACGTCTGCTCCATCGGACGCTCGTCCCAGATACGGACGTTCCGGATAGTCAGCGCGTTCGCCTCGATGTCCGTCCGCGTAAGTGTCTCTTCGGCCGCAAACGGACGCTCGTCGATCCGGTCTAGCCCGTAGGCTTCCCGCGTGGCATTGATGTTGTGTTCGATATACGGGGTCTCACGCGTCAACTCGGTCGGGTCCACGATCAACTTCTGCACGACTGCTCCCGGCACCGATCCCACCACGACGGCGCCACCCACGAGAATACCGAGTCCGTAGATCGGGTAGCGTGTCTCGCGACGGGAGACGTTCAGGAAGAACAGGACGGAGGCCGCGATAAACAGGATCACCAGCAACCAGTAGGCCCAGATCTGCACGTTCACATCAACGTAGTTCGCGCCGGTGAAGATGCGTCCACGGGAGGTCAGCAGACCGTAAACCTTGAGCCGGTAATTCACTGCGACCAGCAGCAGGAACACGCCGCCTAGCGCGGAAAAATGCGCCATCGGACGTGGCATCAGTTGGATACGCTCCTGGATGCGGATGCCCCCGCTGGCCACATACGTCAGACCGCACACGATGGCGGACACAACGAGGCCGCCGATCAGGAAGCTGACGAGGAAGTTGTAGAACGGAAGCGAGAAGACATACCAACCGACGTCGTTCCCGAAGATGGGATCGGTGACCCCGAACGGCTGTCCGTCCAGGTATCGCCACACGAGCGGCCACTGACCCGCGCCGATGCTGCCCATCACGAAGATCAGCGCCGCCGTGGCGATCACATAACCCCGCTTCGAGCGAAGCAGTCCCTCTCCTGGAATCTGGCCCTCCTCGAAGGGGGACCCATCTACCTCGAGGGCGAATCTCGTAAACTTACAGGCGTAGTAAAGGTTCGTACCGACGATAACCGCAGCCAGAGCGCCAAAGAACACCCCGGAGGAGAAGCGCGCCTTTACAGTCTTCCAAAACACGCTGTCGTATGCCGCGGCCTCGAACCAGAGCCAATCCGTGTAGTAGCCGACCAGCCATCCAATCGCGACGACGGCGCCGAACAGGACCATCAGGATCCAAAGACGGTTAGGCTGTTCTTCTCCCATTGTTATCTCCTGAATGCATAGAAGTTATTGCTTTCAAAACACTTACGGCGAGGTCCCAAGTAAACACATTTCGCTGGCTCTGTCACCGCTTTTCGGTCGTTTGAGGCGAAAATGCCTACTTTAGTGGATGCGATATCGCAGTCCCCAACACTGGAAAGAGGCACTCAGGCTGAATGCCACGTAATCCACAGTTCGAAGGCAGTGTTCACGCGCCCGAGTTCCCTCGGGACTCCGTGTGGCTCAACACGGCCAAGCCCATCTCGATCCGGGAACTCGAGGGTAAGATCGTCCTCCTGGACTTCTGGACTTACTGCTGCATCAACTGCCTGCACGTCCTGCCTGAGCTTAAGACCTTGGAGCGAAAGTATCGCGAGGAACTGGTCGTCCTCGGCGTCCACGCCGGGAAGTTCACGACCGAGAAAGAAACAGCATCCATCGCTTCGGCCATCGACCGTTACGAGATCGAACACCCCGTCATTAACGATCACAACTTTCAGGTATGGCAGTCCTGCGGGATTCGAGCCTGGCCGTCCTTCACGCTGAACAATCCGGTGGGACGCATTGTGGGCACCCACTCGGGAGAGGGCATCTACAAGCTGTTCGACACAATGATAGCGGACCTGATCGAATACTTCGACACCGACTGCAGGCTGGCGCGATCCTCCCGGCCGACATCATCACCACCTGCGTTGACAACCACGTTACGGTTTCTTGGAAAGGTGGAGGCGGATACCGAGAGTGGACACTTGTATGTCTCGGACACGGGACATCATCGAATCCTGATCACGGATCAAGAGGGTCGCATCCTTGATCAGGTCGGTTCAGGCGAACCCGGGATGACGGATGGCGCATTTGAGACGTCCTCCCTGCAGCATCCGTAAGGCACAGCGCGCAAGGACGACCATCTCTACGTGTGTGATGCAGGTAACCACGCAGTCAGAGTCGTAGATCTGGACAAGCGATCCGTCACAACCTTGTGGGGCACGGGAGGTCAGGTCCGTATGCCGAATATACCTGGCAAGGGAACGGACCTACGGCTGAACTCCCCCTGGGACGTGACCATCGTGGGCAACAACCTCTACGTCGCGGTGGCCGGTCCCCACCAGATCTGGCGGCTGGGGATCAAGACACGGATGGCCGAGCCGTGGGGCGGCTCGGATCGTGAGGATCTGGAAGGTGCCCGACTCAAACACGCGGCGCTCGCACAACCGAGCAGGATCACGTGTATCGACGACGCGCTATACGTCGCAGACAGCGAGATCAGCGCCCCTTGGGCATCGCCTCCGCAGACGGCCTCCTGTATATCGCGGATACATAACAATTACCGTATCAAGACCTACAGCCTGGAAACCGCCAAGGTCCACACAATCGCCGGAACAGGCACACCAGGAAACACAGACGGCAAGACGCTGGACGCTTCCTTCAACGAACCATCAGGCCTGGCCATCTATCGAGACAAACTCTACATCGCCGATACGAACAACCACGCCATCCGCGTGATGAGCCTCGACACGGACATCATATCCACGCTCGACGTCAGGTAGCCACTTTTTCATTTTGCATTTGTCACTTTGCATTGGTCATTGAGTCATGGACTGGCATCCCTTCATCGTACACTTCCCGATCGCCAACATCGTCCTTTCGGCCCTGTTCGACTGGCTGTCGCGTATCGATCGTCTGTCGCACCTCCAGACAACCGGCTTCGCCCTCCTGATCGTCGGCGCGCTCTCGACCATACCCGCTGCCTTTACGGGTGAGTCCGCCGCGGAGACAGCCCAGTCGATCGAGGGTATCCAGGATGCGATCACCGAACACGAGAACCTGTCCACCATCACCCTCTGGTCTGCCATCCTCCTCGCCGTCGCCCGAATCCACCTGGTCGTCAAAAACCTCTATATGGGCGGCCGGCGCCTGGCCCATACGGTCCTGTTGACCGCCTGCGCCGTGATGGTTATCTGGAGTGCTTATACGGGCGGTAGTCTGGTTCACGAGTTCGGTGCCGGAACGCAAAAACAGCAGATCAGACGCGATTCCAGTAAATGGGAGAATCCTCTCCCGCTAGCGGTTGAGAGCCTGCCCCGGACTGGATCCGGGGACAGGTTTGCGACCGCAGGGAGCAAACCAGGTGAGGGCTTGTCCTCTACAGGTCGCCTTCACTGAAAGCCACTGATAGCGTTTTATGCCCCCACTCCGACTCCGAAATCCGCATAGCGTAATCGCCGTACTCGATCGGCGCCCACAGGACGTCTACCAAATCCATTGCCCTGATAGAGAGCAGTCGGACGACTGGGCCAAAGTCCGCCGGATTGCCGAGGAAATCGGCATCCCAGTCCAAGCGGTCAAACCGGACGCCAACCGAAGCAAGAAGGGCAAGCAACGACGCCACGCCGCAGCAGAAGCGGTCATCAAACCCCTTGAGTCCACCTCCGTGAACGATATGCTGGCGTCTCCGGACGAGGAGAACGGAATCTGGGTCGGGCTGGACACCGTTCAGGATCCACACAACGTCGGATCGATCTTCCGATCTGCCGCCTTCTTCGGCGTCTCCGGGATCGTGACCACTCAGGACCGGAATGCCCCCATCTCCTACACGGTCTACGACGTGTCCTCGGGCGGCGTCGAATACGTCCCCTTTTCTATCGAGACCAACCTCAGTCGCACCATCGACCGCTTCAAGGAAGCGGGGATCTGGGTTCTGGGCACATCAGAGCACGCCGAGAAGCCTATCTCGGAGATCCAACGTGACCGTTCCTGGCTCGTTATCTTAGGGAACGAGGAGAACGGCCTCCGCCGACTGACCGCAGATAAATGCGACGATCTCGTCTCTATCCCTCGCTCAGGCCAGGTCGGCTCCCTTAACGTCTCCGTCGCCGCCGGCATCACCCTCGCCCACCTCACCTCGCACTGACTTCTCCGTTTGATCGGTTCCGTTGCTCGCAATACATTAATTAGTAGATGCTGACTTCGTGACGCCCGCCCTGCGACGTTCGGTGACTGTGGGTACATCTGTGTTTATTCGTGTTCATCTGCCTGCCGAGCCAAAGCCTTGGTGGAGGCCGGTGGTTCCACAAGGTTCTGTCCTGGCTACATGAACGAAACACCTGAAGACAGAGTCGATCGCCTTAAGCGCGCTCAACCTCGCCGCAAACCAAGCGAGGATCCGGAGGGCCGAATCCCTCCCGGTCAGTATCTGACCGAAAACTTTCCCGTTCTGACCAAGGGCCCCACACCCTCCGTCAACCTGGAACAATGGTGCTTGAAGCTGTTCGGGAACGTCGAGACTGATGTCGAACTCACTTGGGAGGAGTTCTCGGCTCTACCCCAGGTGGAGATCGTATCAGACTTCCACTGTGTGACGCGCTGGAGCATGCTGGACTGCACGTGGGGCGGCATCCACATCCGCGAGGTCCTCAAGCACGTCGCCATCCTCTCGAACACACGCTACGTCATGGTCCACGGCTACGGACACTACACCACGAACCTTCCCCTCGCCGACCTGATCGACGAGGATGTACTGTTCGCCCACACCTGGAACGGCGAACCGCTGTCAAAGGATCACGGCGGCCCCCTCCGCCTGGTCGTCCCCAAGCTCTACGCCTGGAAAAGCGCTAAATGGGTCAACGGCCTCGAGTTTATGGTATATGATCAGCCGGGATTCTGGGAGCAGGCGGGCTACCACGACCGCGGCGACCCCAGGAAAGAAGAACGCTTCTCTTGATCGACTTGGTTTTTCCTCAAGGTTCTCTCTGCGGTCTCAGCGGCTCTGTGGTTGCTCTTTATCTTGGGGTCACAGGAGGATCACACTAGGCGTGTCCGTCTTCACCCGACTCCTCCAATACGCCCGACCTTACCGCCTCCGCATCCTCGTCGGCATCTTGTGTACCGTTGCCACGATAGGCCTGGAGTCCGTCCAGCCCCTCGTCATGCGGTATGTCATCGACAACATCCTCACGGAATACGTTTCGGCGGGGTCCTACGTCGGCGGCACCTTCGACGCCCGTAAGATCGACGATGACATCAGGACGCTCTCATTCCTTGCTCTGGCGTTGTTCGGCCTCTACATCCTCCGCACCTTCCTCAACATCCTGAACCGGTATTTGCTCCAGAAGACGGGTCAGGACATCCTGCTCTCGTTGAGGACCGAGGTTTACGACCACCTTCAACATCTCTCGCTCCGTTTCTTTAACAATCGGAGTACGGGCGAGTTGATGTCACGCGTAACAGGCGACGTTGAGTCGCTCCAGAACACCATCACCGACACAGTCGAACGGATCGTCGTCAACGTGATGACGATCCTCATCCTAGGTGGCATTCTCTTTTCACTGAGTTGGGAGCTCGCGATTGTCACCCTCTGTCCCTTGCCCATCTATGCGGTGTTGATCGGAGTCTACAACCGCAAGATTCGCCCGATGTATACGGTGGCCCGGGAACGGATCGCCGATATCAGCGCGACCCTCCAGGACAACCTGTCAGGCATCCGCGTGATTCAATGCTTTGCACGGGAAGACCACGAGTTGAGCCGATTCACCGATCGTTGTCTCGAATTCTGGAAGGTCAGCCTGCGCATCATCAAGATTCGTGCGAGCTTCTTCCCCTTCGCACGTCTCGTGATCACGCTGGGTCCTCTGATGATCCTGCTCTTTGGAGGACACCAGGTGATCGTGGGTGCGCTCAGCATCGGGACGCTCTTCGCCTTCCAGAATTATCTGTGGCGCTTCTACGGCCCTGTCGAAAGCCTGACGAGGATCAACGACACGATCGTCCGCGCGACGGCCTCCGCACAACGAATCTTCGAAGTCCTGGATACACAGGCCGACATCAAGGACGAACCCGGTGCCCACATGATGAACCGGATCGAGGGGCGCATCGAACTCCAGGATGTCGCCTTCGCCTACGACGAGAACGTAGACGTCCTGAGCAACGTAAACCTAGTTGCCGAGCCGGGTCAGCTGATCGGTCTGGTCGGTCCGAGTGGCGCCGGTAAAACAACGATCATCAACCTCATCTGCCGCTTCTACGATCCGGATCGCGGAACGGTACGGGTCGACGGACACGACCTCCGCCAAACCCAGCTCAAGAGCCTGCGCAGCCAGATCGGGATGGTGCTCCAGGATCCTTTCCTCTTCAACGGCACCATCCGCGAGAACATCGCCTACGGAAAGCTGGACGCGCGGGAGGACGACATCATCGGCGCGGCGATCCAGGCGAATGCCCACGACTTCATTTGCAGCTTTCCGGATGCCTATGACTCCCGGATCGGTGAACGGGGAGTGAGGCTTTCTGGAGGCGAAAAACAACGCATCGCGATCGCTCGAGCGATTCTCGGCGATCCCCGAATTCTGATCCTGGACGAGGCCACCTCATCTGTGGACACCGAAACCGAAGTCCAGATTCAAACCGCGCTCGAGTCACTGGTTCAAGGGCGCACAACCGTCGCCATCGCACATCGTTTGTCGACCGTACGGAAAGCGGATTGCCTGTTTGTGATCGAGAATGGACGCGTGATCGAACGCGGAACCCACGCTGAATTGCTCGCTCAAAGCGGGCTGTATGCCCGGTTGTGTGACCTTCAGTTCGCCCTTAACGACTCGGACAACGGATCCTAGACATGGCTCAAATGACCACGAGTGGGCAGTTCAGGATGGACGGAGAGGACCTGGTTTGGGTCGACGGCAATACGCGCCACCGGGTAGGTGAACTCGTGCGCTGCTTTCCGGCAACGTCTCCTGACAGATGGGTCAGCATCCGGTCGGAAGACGGGACGGAGCTTGCACTCATCCGGGAGCTGAACGAACTCGACCTTGAGTCCGCGTCCACGGTAGAACCTCTGCTGGTCGACAAATACCGCGTCCCGAAGGTCGTCCGAATCGAATCGATCGAAAACTCGGACACCGGTAAGCGACTCTGCATCGATACCCACGATGGCTCGGACGAAATCGACGTGAACGACGTCGACTTCAGCCAATACCCGAAGGTGATTCTGCGGTACCGAGGGAAGGGCCGCAAATACGAGATCACCGACGCGGGAGAGCTGGACAAGAAAAGTCTCGGTCTCATCCGTCAACATCTCAGGATGCCAGGCCTACGCGGCGGGAGAAACAGAAATCGAATCCGCTAGAACAAGAAAGGCCGGAATCCACAACGGGATCCCGGCCTTCTTCAATTCTGTGTTTCTCTACCTACTGCAGGGGTCTGCGCATCGTCCCCGGCGACTGGTCTGATTCAGAGGCGACCTTGATTTCTTCGACAAAAGCACCGACCTCGTCGTCATAGGTGTTGAACGGATCTCGAAAGCTGATGTGGTGTTCGTTCTCCAGGTAGACCGAATCCCAATCGACGATATACCTGACTCGGTGTTCGGACAGCACCTTCACCAGCTGTGACCGAGCCTTCGCCCGCGTATCCTGCGGCGGCTCGAAGTTGGCCCGGTCGACGTGGTCATCGTCAATCACCCGCTCGATGCCACCCTTCTTCATCAGATCGTGATACAGACCGCGCTCCGGGTTTATATTGTGATACTCGAGATCCAGGCTCTGCAGCCAGGGATCGGACCACTCCAACCCTTCGTCTTCGCGGAACATATCCAACAGCCACTTCTTGGTGACCCAGTCGATCCGGTCTGAACAGCTCATCGGGTCGCGCTCCAGGTCGTCCAGCGTACGCTCCCACTCGCGCAGGACCCAATCTGATTCGTCGTCCATACCGGTCAGATGCTTCTTGGCCAGATCCAGGTAACACCGCTGAATATCGATCGCAGAAATTGTTCGACCATTCTTCCGCTCAAGGATCCACTTGTGTGTCGGATCCCGGGAAACTTCCTTCAACGCCCAGACGGGATCGCCCAGGCTGACCTCCCTTGGGAAGACCTGTTGCTCAAGCAGGTTCAGCACCATCGCCGTCGTCCCGATTTTAAGGGCGGCGGCATACTCCGACATATTCGAATCACCCGCCAGCAGGTGGAGACGCCGGAACTTGCTATGGTCAGCCAGCGGCTCGTCGCGCGTATTGATGATCGCTCGAGAGAACTGAATCCACTGGTAGATCTCGGTGACAATGTGATCCGCGCGCTGTGAAATCTGGTAACCCACCGGATCTTCCCGATGATCGTCGTCCTGATCGTCACGGCCGTAGTAGTAGAAGCTGTCGTCGTAGCTCCCCACACGTCCGGCGCCCGTAAAGATCTGTCTCGTCACCAGGAACGGGAGAAGTGAGGGGATAACGGCCGTCGAAAAAGGCACGTTCCGACGCACGAGGTAGTTTTCGTGACAGCCGAATGTCGCTCCCGTAAAATGATCGACGTTGTTCTTGAGGAACGCCGCTTCCTTCTCCAGTCCAAGTGAATTCAGCGCACGCTGGAGGATCCGCTCACCGGCCCTGTCGAACGCGACCACATCGAACAGCCCCATACACTCGGGCGTCGTGTACTCGATGTGACCCATATCGATGTAGACACGCCCGGAATTGAACAGAAAACCGCCGTTGCCGGGTGGCTCGTCACGCCCACGGTAGTGGATGTCGATAATGCCGATCCGCTCGGAATGGAAGATGTGATCCTTCACCTTGACCGAGATGGCATCGGGGCTCACAAAGCCCTCTTGCTCCGGGGCCATACAGCCATACTCAGTCTCGAGACCGAAGATTCGATTGATCACGGAAAGCACCAAAAAAGCCAGACCCTGAGGCAGGGCCCGGCGTTCACGTCATAATGCCGGCCGGATCAACCTGTGATCGCGTCGACAGCGGGCTGAGTTACATCCGCGGATAGTGCCAGATACTTGGACTTGGTGTTACGCGTACGATCCAGGATCACCGCCTCGACCGCCAGATCCTCGAGCGCGGACGAAAGTGTGGACCGGACGTCATCTTCAGCGACAGTCGATGACGTTTCTGAAACCTCATCCTGCTGACTAATGTGCCAACCTACCGCCCAGACCTTCAGGGCCATCTGGAGTGCATCGTTCAGAGAAGCTCTATCTGTTGCGAATTCGGCCGTTGCCAGCATCGCGGCGTCAGCATCCGAAGAACCGCCGACAACCGCGACGGCTTCCTGGGTGGCGAAGGACCCGTCATAGTCGACCGTATAGAACACGGATCCGTTGTCACCGTCGAGTTCGGCCAGCAAAATGCGCGAAATATATGGGGACCGAATTATGTCGTCAAACGAGGCCTTTACGGCAGGTCCCAGGCCGAAATGCACGATCTGCTGGAGTGTCACGTCCGCGTCGGAGTAGTTAAAGCCGACCACACTGGCCAGGTCGACGGCCGCCTGGCGAAGCTTCTCGAGATCCGTCGGATGGCCGACCGACCCCATCGCAATCCGGTCGTACGTCTCGTAGATCTTCTGCTGTCCCCTTCCCAGCGTCAAGAACAGAATACCGTCAGCATAGGTCAGACCTACAACGGGGCTTCCCCCTCTCAGCTGGTCCTCGATATAGTCTCGCCGATTTGAAACGGCTTCCGCAAAGCGGTATGGTTCGTCAAGCATCATAGCGCTTCTATCCAGCCTCGATGAACCGGGCGTGTAGGCCGCGCAGTTCGTCCACCGATACGTCGGAAAACCCGTCGGCAGTTACCGTCTTCACAGTCGGAAAAACGTCGGCCGTCTGTTCATACCGGCCGGTGGCAGAGTCGTATTCGGATGCCGTAAACAGGAGGCGGAGCGACAACCCGATCGCCTCATCCCTCGGCAGGTTCGCGAACGGCGTCTGACCCCATCGGTTCAGGTGATACATCACACCGCGAATGGCAGAGGATCCGGATCCTGTCGTGGTGAAGTCGGTCACCTCGAACTGGGCGCCCAAAGCATCGTAGAAGAAGATCTTCCCCGTCTCGTCTTTGTTGTCATAGGTCGCGAAGATCGGGACCACCGCCCCGATCCCCTGGATAGCCATCGGGAGGTTGTCGCGAATCAGGATCGACAGACGCCGAAGCTTGGCCTCGATGCTCATCTCCGTCAGCTGACGACGTCGGTGATACTGGAACGAGTGCTCCAGGATCCGAGCGATTTCGTAGGCCATCGCCGGCGACCCCGAGATCGCCATCACGGAGCGATCGTCGATAGGCAAAACCTTGTCCGCCCGATCGTAGATCACAGCATTGCCCGCTGTCGCTCTGCGATCACCGGCGATCAGAACGCCCTGGCCGTAGCGGAGCGCCAGAATCGTCGTCCCCTCGGTCGGTTGGAAGGCCGGCCCGCCAGAAGCCGTCGCCTCAGCCACCATCTGACCGGGGAAGTGATACCCGCCGGCCTTCAGGAGATCAAAGAAGTCAGCGCCCGGGCCGAGTTGCGGCAGGGCGCCGAAATCCAAACCGTTCGATGCCTGATCGGACATCATTCTCCAGTACGCTGGCGATACCGTCGCGCCTGATTCGGGTCGACACGACGCATCCGACGCATAAGATCCTGGGTGTCCGGACGGTCGACTTTAGGCCGGCTCGGGCCCCCCTCATCATCGCCGGGACGCAGTGGCCCTGTGGAGCGCTGCTTCCGCTCGAGTGACGTCAACATATCCTTCATGTAAACCTCCGATAAATGATCAGGCCAGCGCAACAGGCTGGAGCTCCGTTGATCTCAGATCTGTAATGAACTGTTCGACCGTCTCCGACCGATCCAGAATAGCATTACACGTCTCAACGTGTTCCGCGTCGATCATACCCTTCAAATCTACGGCCTCTTGCTTGCCGTTGACATGAAACACCACCCGATCCCAGTTGATCGACTTCACGAAGGAACCGTATTTCTCGAGTGATCGTCCCCTGAAATAGGCTCGTGTATCGCTCGGGGGTGTCGACATGGCGTCGGCGATCTCGGCATCTGCCACGAGCCGGAGTGTCTGTCCTTCGGCCTCTAGAAGATAGTAAAGACCACTCTCACGGTCGACATTATGATACTCAAGGTCCTGACTCTGGAGCCAGGTCACGTCGTCGGCATTGTCCCAGGAAAGCCCTTCGGCTTCGCGAAAGCTATCGATCAGATACTTCTTGGTCACCCAGTCGATCGAGCCGACAAGCGAGTTGTAATCTGACTCCAGCGCATCCAGCGTCTGTTCCCAAACCTCGAGGACCCAGTCCGTCTCCGCATCCTGGCCGGCGCACCGTTTCTGTGCCCGGTCCAGATACATCCGCTGCACGTCGACGGCCGGCACCAACCGATTCGGATTACCTTCGACCTCCACCAGCCACTGGAAGGTCTGGTCTCGGGCGACATTCCGAAGCGCCGCAACTGGATCGCGAAGCGTGATATCCGGCAGATCCTCAGACTCGATCAGATCGACGACAAGCGCAGTCGCCCCCACTTTCAGGGCGGTCGCGAACTCCGACATATTCGAGTCACCCACGATCACGTGGAGACGGCGGTATCGATCTGAGTCCGCGTGCGGCTCGTCGCGCGTGTTCACCAGCGGTCGTTTGTGCATCGTGTCGATGCTGGCGATCACTTCGAAGAACTCCGACCGCTGTGCGATCTGATACAGACCCGCCTTCTCGCCTCGCTCTTCACCGACCTTGCCGGCGCCCGCGTAAATCTGACGAGTCGCGAAGAACGGTAGCAGGCCCTGAACGATCCGATCGAACGGGACCATCCGATCCATCAGATAGTTTTCGTGACAGCCGTAACTATGAGCTTCGAAATCTGTGTTGTTCTTGTACATGACAACGCGACCCGAACCCAGCGCCTCGGTCCGTCGTTCAGCGCAGATGTTGACGATCCGTTCGCCGGCCTTATCGTGCGCGACCAATTCGAACAACCCCAGGCACTCACCGGTCGCATACTCAGGATGCGTGTGATCGTTGTAGAATCGAGCGCCGTTATAGATGATCAGGTCGCTCTTGAGTTCTTTGAACGGGATCTTGCGCCTACGGTCCTGCTGCAAATGGACCTTCTCGTCCGTGTCGTTCAGGAGCTCATCGACCTCGAAGCCGCGGGCATCTTTCCGAGGGTTCTCGAGCTGATAGTCCCACAAGGGGACGAATTCGGCGTCGGAGTAGCACCGGATGAGTTGCATCGACTCCTCGATCACATCGAGCCGATTGATCCCCTCGACTGTGATGCCGTATTCCGTTTCGATCCCGAACAGTCGATTCATCGGCTAGATAACACTCGACTGACTGCGTCGCTTCTGCACATCCGGACGAATCGGCGATACCTTGGCCACATTCTCGGGTTCGTAATCGAGGAGCTTAAGCCAGTCATCCGTGCTGTCGTTCGGCGGGAAGATTTCGTTCTCTGCGTACTCCGTGGCGACGGCGCTCATGAGGTCCTCGAGTGAGATGCCCTCGTCGCCTCCGGACGCGATGGAACGCAGAATCGCGTACTCCTTCGCCCGCCTCACGATTGATTCGAGGACAGCGCCACTACAGAGGTCACCGCGATGGAGGATTTCCTTGCGCCCACTGCGCAGGGTGACCTCCAGGAACCGTGTGTCGTCACGCCGGGCGAAGATCTCGTCGACCATTTCGTTGACGCAACGATCTATCGTAGAGACGTTCGATTCGTCCATACCGCTGGTATCGATCGGCAGGTCGGGAGTCAGGTAGATCTTGAGTATTTCACTGGCGTCATCCTTCCCGGGACGCTTGACTTTGATCTTCCGATCGATTCGACCTGGACGCAGGATGGCGGGATCAATGAGATCCGGGCGGTTAGAAGCCAGGATCAAGACGACGTCCTGCAGCGACTCGATGCCGTCCATCTCAGCACAGAACATAGGGACGACCGTGTTCGAGATGCTGTGCGAGCGCATCGCACGACGGGTGCCCAGGATCGATTCTGCTTCGTCGATGAACACCACTGGCAGGTAGCCTTCCTTACGCTTTTCCCGAGCACGGCTGAAGATTTCGCGGACCTGACGCTCGGATTCGCCCAGCCACATATTCAAAATTTCCGGGCCTTTGATGTGCATGAAGCACTGCTTCGTGTTCAGATTGCCCTCTAGCTGAGCCCGGAGTGCAAGATTGTAGGCTGTCGCCTTGCCGATACGGGTCTTGCCGCATCCTGGAGGGCCATAAAGGAGGAAGCCCTTTGGTGTGCTATACTGGAATCGTTCGAACAGCGTGGGATGCAGGACAGGCATCTCGATCGTGTCCTTGATCGCCTGGATGGCCTCCTCCTGTCCACCGATCTTGTTCCACGGCAGGTCAGGAATCTCTTCTAGGTAGTAGGCGTTGACCTCGGGGTTGTCGATTCGCTCGATCGCGACGCGGAAGCTGGGATCCACCCGAACTTCCTCACCCGCTTTGAGGTCTCCATCCCGCAGATGTTCGGACAACGCCAGGACTGTGGATTGTGAGCCATGCTCCTGGCCCACCCGAATCTGGCCGTCCTCCATCACATCGATGACCTTGGCTATCTGCCCACCAATCGGGTATCCCAAGGAGCCAACGACGGCAAAGGCCTCGTTTACCAGCACGCGTGTCCCAACTTCGAGCTCGTCTTCCTCGATTCTCGCGTCGACGTTCGCGTAATACTCCGACCCTCCCACGGTGATGCAGGCGATTCCTTTCTCCGGCGCCTCCAACAGCGTGCCGATTCGGTTCGCCGGTCCAGTGACCTTCTCAAGTGCCGCCTCGAGCTCGACAATCGTCCGTCGGGCCTCTTCGAACGTGATCTCGTCTTCCTGGAGCTGCCGTCGCAACTGATACAGCAACGACCTTCGCTTGTCCTTTTCGTCCATCGACATCAGGATCTGGTCGATAATCGACAGGGACTGAAAGGTATGCTGCATGTCGACGTAGTCCTGGAGGAAGTCGTCTGGAGATTTCCTCGGGCGGCTGTCGTCGTCCTGGAAGGTGATGGCGATTCTCCTGTAGATGGGGTGGATCGGGCTACGCGAGCAGATCGATGGATTGGCCAGTGAGTAGACCTCGCTCTGGACCAGCCGTCTCTTCTGACTCCTGATCGGATGCCTCTTTAGGCAGTGGTCGGTTTGATCGACGTTCCGACCGCTGTCCTGCCTTCTCATCGATCAGGCGTTGCGGCTCCGAATCGGGCGTTGGATTTGGCCGCTCCAGCTGGAGGGCGCGCTCATTCGATAGTGCCGCTGCTGCATTTTGGATCCCTTCGGATCCTTCACGGTTCAGCACGCTTTGTTGCCTGGACGCCTCAAGCGTCACAAGGCGGAAATTTTCTTGAAATTCGACGGATCGGACCTGCATGTCACTTCCCTCAAGTCAGTATCTCGCTTTTTGTAAAGCTATCCGCCATCAGGGGGAATGTCAATCCGGGTACTGCTTGACCGCGACCGGTCTCCCCCCCTGTTCGGCAGATTCCCACGCCGCCTCTGTCAACTGGATCACTCTCAGCCCGCAAATGGGAGGGACCTGGACACTATCGCGCCCGAGTATCGCATCCACGAAATTCTGGTCCGGACTGGTAAATCGGCTCGGCAGGTCGTCGATCTCAACAGGATCGGCGCCGTATCTGCACGTCAATTTCTCGTTGCGTGAGTAGATGGCCCCCTTATCGCCCCACAGTGTAATGTCTTCCCACATACCAGGTCCAGGGCCGTTTCCGACGACCGAGAAGTTGGCAATCGCCCCGCTCTCGAAGACGACCTGCATAGAAGTGTTGATGTCGACTTCCTTATCGAAATACTCGATTCGTGCCGTAACCTCGATCGGAGCCTGGTCCACCATCCACAGGACAATGTCCAGCAGGTGACTACCTGAGTCGTTGAGCTGGCCCCCACCCGACAGGGACAAAACCTGTCGCCACTTCCCTTGCTGATTCCGATACCAGGCCTGGTCCTGGAGTGCGTTTACAAACTGTATATCACCGATCTCGCCCGACTTGATCTGGTTGCGCATAAACCTGAAGGACGGCGCAAGGTGACGTTGATACGACACCATCAAGATCCGACCGGCCTGTTCGGACAGCTCCATCACGTTTTTAGCGTGGTCGACCGTGCACACCATTGGCTTCTCGGTCAAGACGTGAAGACCTGCTTCGAGCCCGTATACGATCTGTTCGTGGTGAATCGTGTGCGGAGAGGAAATCACAATTGCATCGAGATCCTGTCCGGCGATCAGCTTTTCGTGCGAATCGAATGTTGGCAACTCTCCGGCCTCAGGTACTCGTTTGACCATTCTTTTAATGCTATCCTGACTCGGATCCGCTAAGCCGACCACGCGGGCATCACCTACCGACAGTAGTCGGCGTAGATGGCCGGTCATGTTTCCGCCACATCCGACCAAGCCGATTCTGACTTCGTCCAAATCCCCTCCTCGCATTCGTGATTCACACGAGAAAGCCGCAGGCCCTTACATATCAGGCGCTGCGGCTTTCTTGATAAACGCTATGTAACTAACTACTTCAGAAGCAGCATCTTCTGCGAAGCCGTGAACTGCCCGGCCTCGACCTTGGCAATGTAAACACCGCTACCAACGCCACGTCCGAAGTTGTCGAGAGCGTCCCACTGGATCGTATAGCGACCAGCGGACTTCTGCTCGGAAACCAGACGTCGAACTTCCTGACCCAGCACGTCGTAGATCACGATCGACACAGCCGATTCGCTCGGGAGGTCGTACGCAATCGTCGTGGCAGGGTTGAAGGGGTTCGGGTAAACGTGTGTGCCGAACTCCGTCGGAAGATCAAGGAAACGCGCGCCCAGGAGAACTTCGATCGGACTCGAGCTGTGAACGGCACCGTCGAGATCGATCTGATCGAGACGATAGAACACCTTCTCGACTGACGGTAGTGCGCTATCGTCGAAGTCGTAATTCAGGACTGCATCGGACGTTCCTGCGCCAGGCAGGAGGTCGCTGATGACTTCGTACGTAACCCCGTCCGTGCTGCGCATAACCTGCCAGCCGGCGTTGTTGGTCTGCGAAGTCGTCGTCCAATTCAGGCTGACTCCCTCATCGACCACTGTGCCACCAAAGGTGGCGAGTTCAGCGGGAACCTGCTCACTGAACGTGATGCTGACGGCCGCCGTCGTGGTTGTGCCATCGCTGGCCGTAACGTCTGCTGTAGCGAAACCAACACCACTCGCCGTGATTGTGGCCGTGCCGTCTCCGTTGTCTGTCGAGGAGACGTCGGCACCACCACCGGTCTTCGTCACACTTAGCGTCACGTTTGCGCCAGCTGCGAAGCCTGAGGCGCTTGCCGTGATCGCCGGAGACACACCGCCACGCGGTATCTCTACGATGCTCTCGTCCACCGTGACCTTCGGGACTGCGTTGAAAGACATCGTGGAACTGACCGTCCGCGTATCGGTCACACTGACGGCCAATTCGACGCTAATGGTGACGTCGAATTCCACGCCAGTCACATCACCGACTGTGGTTAGTGCGAGACGAGTAACGAGGCCATCGGCCAGGCTGATCGCACCAAAGGCACCGACGGACTGCGTGGTATCGGTTCCTGGCAGGGCCAGAGCAAACGGCGAAGACAGAACGCTTGTGTTACCACCCGTACCTGCAGTGGTATCAAGCTTGATGAGTGTATTGTCGGCGGTCAGTGTGATCGACGCGCCAGTAAGATCGGCATCCAGTGGAGCCGCGAAGACTTCGATAACAACGCTTGTCCCGGCTCCAGAAACCACGCCACTCGTCACCCCATCATTCGTTCCATTCCCTCCGGTGACATCCGTCCCGACGAAGTCGAGAGAAAGGACAGCATCGGCATTGGACTGGGCCTGAACGTCAACCCCGGTGAAGATCCAAGCAGCCGCGACGAGCCAGAGAACGAACATTCTGGAACTCTTCATTTGATTTTCCTCTTCGCTTTCGAAAAAAAGCTTCACTTTTCGAGAGTTGGGGCCCCCGTCCTAAGACGAGGGCCCCAACCGACTCAAACGGCTACTTCAGCAACATCAGCTTCTTGACGTCCGAGAAGTCGCCAGCGGCAATCTGGTAGAAGTAGATGCCACTAGAGACCGATACCCCCCGATCGTCCGTGCCGTTCCACCGGACCGTGTAGCGTCCGGCATTCTGCTGCTCGGCGACGAGCGTCTTCACAACCTGACCAACCACGTTGTAAATCCGCAGCGACACGTTCGCGCCCTCGGCGACGTTGTATTTGATCGTCGTTTCGGGGTTGAATGGGTTCGGGAAGTTCTGCAACAGAGCGAACTCTGTCGGCGTGCTCTCCACGCTCAGGCTTCCGAGAGCCACGACCGGGTTGGCCAGCTGGGATGCGTCAAAGACGATACCATTGGCCAGATCGAACCGTGCGTTGTCCTCGAATTCCGTCAGAACGCGGAACGTCAACGAAACCACATCACCTGCGCCCGTGACCGGTGAACCGTCCACGACCGCGTTGGCGATGACGAGCTCACCCGGTGTCTGCTCCTGAGAGAGGAACACCGGTGTCTCGGCACCACCCGTCTTGAGGAGGTCTTCCTCAGCGGGTGTTGCTTCGACGAACTCGAACTTGTCTGTGTCATACGACATGTCGAAACCGAAGCCCTGGAGCGAGTTGGCACCATCGACCGTGACGTTCAGCGTAACCGTCTGGCCAACTAGGACCTTGTCACTCGTGAGGTTCAGCGAAAATGCGACATTGTCGTTCACACCCGGCTGCAGGGTCCGGATGACGGGCTTCGTGCTGACAGCGGCGCCATTAACCGTAGCTGCGACCGAGTTGAACGTCGACGCGAAGTTCAGGAAGTCCGTGAAGTCCACGGCACCGTCATCATTCGTGTCAGCGTTCGGCAGGAATCCGGCGTCACCCTCGTTCAGGTTAAAGGAGCCCGCGAAAGCGATGAAGTCACCGAAATCTGCGACGTTCGGTGTGCCATCGCTCAGGTTCACGAGATAAACCGGGTTCCCCTGCGCGTCGAGTGCGATGTCGCGACCACCGGCGACGACCGAAGCGATCGGGCCGAGCGGAGCGTTATCGAGGTCTGCTGCGTCAACGCGGTAAATGATCGTCGACATTCCTTCAACGGCAGCTTCCGTGAAGCTAGTCGTGCCGCCTGGGACGGAACCGATGAGCTCAAGAGCGTCTTCGCTTGCGCCTCGATAAATGTCATAACGATCAACACCAGCGATCGGTACCGCATACCCTCGGTAGGAGCTGTAACCAACGACCTTGTCGTCAGCCGAAGCCGTCCACGTCAGGTTCACGTTACCTTCGCTGATTGCGCCTTCAACACCCTCGACCACTGCGGGCGGGATGTTGTCCACGGCCTTCACCGGTGCTTCGGTCATCGTTTTTGCCGATGTCTTCACACCAGAGGCCTGTGTGCGGATGTTCTGCGGCGTTGCTTTGCCACTGAACAACGCGGACAGGTCAGGGTTAACGGCGACGAAACGGAAATCCGTGTCGCCGACGATTGATGCTGCGAAATCTTCAGCGGGTGTGTACACCTGCTCGAGCTCCGTCATCGACAGAACGCGATTCGGATCGACACCCAGGAAGCGGACCATATTCTGAACGATCTGCTTCGTGAAGACACGCTTGTTGCTCGTCGTCTCAGAGGAGTTTCCGCCGGACTCGGCCGCAACGGCCCAGTTCGTTGATTTTCCGTCGAGCGTCGGGATAACGGCCTGCTGGACGCCATCACCAACGTGATCGAGCGTTGTCCAAGAAACCATCGTGGCTGACGCCGTGTCGAGAATCACGACATTTCCGCTGTCGTCAGTTCCAACGTTGGACTGAATTTCACGGTAGATGCGATAACGCGACGCACCGGAAACCCCCGGGAACGCAACGCTGACGAATCCACCCTGGTCACCCAAACCGTCGGAGCCCAACCAATCCTGAACCACCAGATTAGCCGGAGCCGCGAGGTCGCCGACAACAACAGGTGCCTCCCCGAGCGGTGCATAGGCCAAGGAGCTAGTGGCTCCGCTTGCTACGTCGTGGTCGTCACCGGAAGTGGCGGACGTGCCGATTGTGTCGCCACCAGCGTTGACCGTCCGGACGGAGATTTGCAGTCCGTCGCCGGACTCCGAAGCCCCACCGATCATGAAGGTCGAACCTGCCGAATTGACTGCCTGAGGGCCCTGTGGAACTGCTACGGTGGCCCTATTCGACGAGAAGTTGACGAAGACCTCAGAGAGCACCTTGGAACTGTCGACATCCGCGTCGATTAGACCGAGTGAATCACTTCGGCTTGCGACGCCCGCAGTGCCATCGAAAGTCTTCGATGATGGGTTACCCCAGCGGTCAGCTGGCTGGACCATCACGGTGAACGGCCCGGAGACACCCTCAGCCGTGTCATCGTCGCTGGCAACCACTGAGACGTTATACGTCGCGAAGTTACCTGCGTCGACTTGGAGGTTGGCACGTTGTCCAGTGTAATTCACATCGTCAGCCGTCTTGTTTTCGACGATTGCGGTGAACGGAGCCAACGTCTTGGTCGACTTGATGGTTACCGTACGAGTTCCGAGAGTCCAGTCATCGTCGGTCAGTGTAGCTGTTCCGTCCTTGTTGTCAGTAACACCAGTTCCCGAGATCGTCACGCCACTGATGTCTTGGTCACCGGCATCCACGCGAACAATTGCGTCACCTTTGTGCGTAACGGCTGCACGCTGTGACCCGGATGAGTTCGTGAGTGACGTGTCGATGGCCGTGACATTGAGGATCAAAGCTGCACCTGCTGTCACAACACTGTCATTACTCGCGGCTGCGACAACAAACGAATCAGCAACCGGGTTCTGGAAGTCAGCATCGAAGGTGATCGTGTCGGGAGTCGTTGCCTGATGGTTACCAGCAAGATCCCTGAACACCATCTGCAGGGTGTACTTACGCTCAGAGAACAGCGTATCAGTAAAGGTGATGTTGATCTCAGTGCCTACATCGTCGAGCAGAGGATCGCCAGGAGCGAGCTCCTCCTTGGCCGACTTCGGCGTACCCGAGGTAACCTCGACGTACTGGGCCGCGAGCGAATCGACCTCCTCGAGCAACTCCAAGATCGGCATCATCGTAGCGCGGTTCACCGTCGGCGCATTGCTGTTATCAACGTCCGGCGGTGCTGAAGAACTCGTCGGGAACAGCGTACCAGACTTGATGCCCGGTGGAACCTGATCATACGTAACAGATGCCTGAGATGAACTCGCGCTGTTACCCACACTGTCCGTCACCGTGAGGGTAAGGTCACCGCTCTTACCAGCCTGATCCGTAACACCAAAATCGGTGGCGAACGTTGAGGTGAAAGTGTTGCCTGTGATCAGCGTAGTTGGTGCCGTCGACAGAGTCAGTGTCGAATCGCTGAATTTTGCAGTCGCCGACTTCACACCCTCAGACGTCTTGAACTTCAACGGAGTAGCCGTGTATGTCACATTTGCTGCGGCACCTGTCGAAAGCGTCACGATACTGAGTGCCGTGTCCACTTTCCCGGTGAAGTACGTGCTGTCCGTGGCACCCGATTTCGGTGCGTGTGGAGTGATTGTGGGCGATGTGGTATCAAGGACGTGCATGTTAACGTCCGTTACACCAACAGGCGTCACGTCAGTCGGAGTCGTTGAACTGAGGTTTCCTGCTGCATCCGACAGAAATGCTACGGCAACGATGCGACGGTTGTCGCCTGCGATATCGCCGGCGGATAACGTAACGGAGGTTGAGTCAGTAGCTGAACCCGAAACGAGCGAAGAGAACGCAAAGTTAACGGTCTTCATCGCGCTATCCGGAAGGTTGCTGACGTTCGCCGTATCCGTGATGTGAACGATACCAGATGCACCTGAGGAGATGCCTGACACGAAGAATGAAACCTTCACCTGCGAACCAACCTTGAAGGCTTTCTTCGGCTTGCCAGATGCATTATTACCGTCAGCACCGGGCCCACCTGCATCGTTTGGGTAGTCAGAGATACCCGTTGTATCGAGACGAACACTGTCGATGTTCGCTGTCGGACGCTGCGCGTCTATACCGATGCTAACTTGGTCGCCGACCTTGCCGAACGAAGACACACCGTCGATCACATCTTCAGTGTTCTGGTTGTTCAGGACCTTGGAAACAGACGTGAAACCGTCCGTACTAAGGACAGCCGCCATCTCGAGATTCCTGGAAGAACTGGCAACGACCATGCCGGCCGTCACTTGGAACGTGGCCTCGAAGGACCTGAAGCCGTCCGAATCCGCTGACGTAGCGTGATGAGCAGAGCCGAGATATGCGACAAAGTCATCGTTTGAGTCGTTCGTCAGGGACCCCACTGCCGTGGTGATGTCGGTGACGGTCGTATCCTCAACGATGGCGATCACAACGCTGTCGAGCGCCGCCGTTCCAGGAAGGTAATCCACTGAAACTACCACAGAGTCGCCAATACCAACCCACGCATCGTCGGCCGGATGGTCGATTCTGAGGCGTACACCTGCAGGATCCGCAGCCTGTGCCACACCGGTCATACCGGCGAGCAGCAACAGAACCACAAACAGGCAACTAATTTTTTTAAAGCTCATTACACCTTCTCCTTGATGATCAAACTCAAAGGCAGATGAGTGTATCTATTATCTTAACAGCTCGTTACGTTAACTTGCCTTCGGTACTTCTTTCCTCGTCCTCCCGGATTCCGCCCAGCGTAAGTGCTTCTGGGGTGATGGGCGGAGTGAAAAACGAGACCAGCCATTCACTCGATAAACGATCCCTCCCTTCCTCAGTTTATGTCTTGTTTTGCCCTGCATGAATTTCAATTTCGTTTCTTAACGCATTCTATTCCGAACCGCTTGCCCTAAAGTGATCGCAAACACAAAGATGCAGCCATCCCGCCGGAAGCCCGC
>MDTE01153787.1_pt1 | contig 73737 bp, 74 predicted proteins | sample 811231 | NCBI WGS metagenome assembly MDTE01 (sample SAMN05326651, study PRJNA326480) | marine metagenome | isolation source: seawater | place: Indian Ocean: Red Sea | collected 2010
CATATAGTCCAAACCAGTAAAGTCAACAACAAGAGTATTATATCCAAAACTTGTTCCTCTCTCTGTTATCCAAACTTCTTTGGCACCTTCTGTCTTTGACAGAATACCTTCCATGTCCCAGGGTGCAAGGAACTGGCCTTTCTTAATATTAACTATCTTATTTGTCTTACAAGCCGCCTGTACTAAGTCAGTTTGTCTACACAAGAAAGCTGGTATTTGTATAACATCAATTACATTATCATAGTAATGATGTATGTCATGAATATGTTCAATTGTATGAACATCAGTCAGTATTTTTACACCTGTTTGTTCTTTGATATGTTCAAAGTCTGTAAGTGTAATTGAAAAACCCTGGCCACGTTTCCCACCAATGCTACTTCTGTTAGCTTTATCAAAACTGGCTTTAAAATAGTAATCTGCTCCGTATTTGTCGCAAACATCTTTACATGTTTGAGCAATTAATAAACTATGTTCTAGAGACTCATGTTGGCAAGGGCCTGCAATTATTCTAATCATCTTTTTTCTCCGGGGGCATTGTAAATAAAGCATTTACATTGTCATCTATTGGTATAGGTTTGCGAGCAAAGACACACCATTTATATGCCCACATTGTATCTTTAGTAGTGCAAAAATTTTTAAAACTTGTTCCTGTTGTATATACATCATCTACAACCATCCAAGGATGATCACCTTTAGTAACATATTCTTCCATTGCTTTTTGTAATGGAAGTCCGCCTCTTGGTATTCCTATTACTTTACTAAAAGGTTCATGTTGGTACGTCATAATCATTTTTGCAATACAACGCCATTCAGCATCACTTATAGCATCACACTCTAATTTCCATTGTAACGGTAATCCTGCATGGCTTATAAAATCTCCATCCTGGAACAAATTCATTTTTTCTTTTTCCTTCTTTTTCTTCTTAGTTTATCATATAATTTTCTTGTCCTTGTAAAAACAATATCTTTAACTGTCTTTCTTCTTTGCCTTGCATTTTCACTTTTGTGAATTCTATCTGCACGACTTTCAGTCATAAGTTACTCCTTTTTTGTATCCTTTGCTAACAGATAAATGTCAAGTATTTTGTGCAAATATCTTGACAATGCTTTGTTTGTTTTTGCCATTTCGTTTATATCCTGCCAGTCTTTATATGTGAATAAGTCCCCTTGTTCTTTAGCTACAGCTCTTTCACATGCTTCAGGATATCCTCCTACCACCCATCTAGGAATATTTCTATATGGGTCATCTCTATAACGTGCATAAACTACGTCATCTACTCTTTCGTATATTAATGCTTGTCCGGGTACCAAGCTTCCCATTATTTGACCTGCGTACCAATAGTTCTACGCACTATATCATCATGAGCAAATTCTGCCCAATATAGTTCAAATGCTACACCGTCTTTCAAACCTTCAAACTGATGTATCTTGCCTGGTTTTACTTGGGTGAAGTCGCCTGCTTTTAGTATAGTTTCGTCAACTAAGCCTTCTTGTGCGCCATCTTGCCAAACACGTATTAACATTTCTCCTGACTCAACAAAAAAGCCATTCCATTTAAATTGATGCTCATGTTCTGAACATTTGTAACCTGCTTTAAATTCTATACGGTGAAACTCAAGAACACCGTTTGCATGGACTAACTCTGTGTTACCCCAAATTTTACCAGCCTTAATTCCCATCATCATCTCCTATATGATATATTCTTTCATGTACTCACATGCTTCTTTGAATGTGAGATATCTGCCGCCTCGTACATTATGATCTCCGGGTACAAAACACAATGTCCAGCGTGGTTCGTTAGTAGGATTATATGTTGAATGTAATTGTCCTACGTTTAATAAACTAGGTGTGTTAGTGCCACACTCGTATACTAATGTGCAATCTTCTTTTTTTGCAAGTAAGTTTGTGTGTTGTCTTTCACTAAAATCATCATCCGGTTGTAATTCTTCACCTAGCATTTCTTTTGCAGACTCTAAGTCTGTAATTTGTTTTGCATTTGCTGATTCCCACCATCTTACTGTGCCTTCCTTAGGTCCCCAAGTTACATTAATTTTAGCACGATTATCTATAGTAAGATCATCAGCATGAATAGGCAATTCTCCTCCGTTAGGTGGAGTATAAAATACTTCTGTATGGTTGCAATGTAGCCCTATACTTGCAAGCCATTTATCCATAGCCTCGTCTTTATAAGGCCAAATATCAATGTGTTGCATACTGTCTGGTACAGTTTCACATAATGGATGTTTAGATATTTCAAACGGTAAATTTAAATATCTATGATATATGTTTTCTTGTTCCAATTATCTCCCTTTCTAAACTAATTTTGAATACTCTATAACTTCACACTGTCGTGATATATCCTTTACAAAAAATGCACATTTAGGTCTTTCGCCTTGTGTGATTGGTATTGTTAATAATTGTCCATTTTTCATTTTTGGAAAATACCATTTTACGTCTGTGTAGAAGTTAACGATATTTATTGGTGCAAAGTCTATCTTGTAGCTCGATAATGGATTAAATAAAAAAGCTTCAAAGCCTCTATCATTTAAACTAGTTAAAGGAAGTATTTCTAAATCATTTCCACTTTCCGAACAACCTACAGCGATACTCCAATCGACAGGCATTGTTATTTCTTGCCCAGCAATGTTTAATACCATAGCTGGAGAACTAAATGATTCTAAAAAAATCAATGGAACAAAAAAGAAATCTGGATTCTGTGGATCTGAATTATCAAGTACGCTAAAACGTACATCGTCATCTATTTGTTCTGGTAAGTCCTCTAAACTAAAGCATTTATTTTCTAATGTTAATATTCTCATGTACTAATTCCAATCAACCTTTTCTATGGTGAAGGGGTATTGAGCCTCCTTATAAAACTTCTTACGTTGTGTCAAATGTCGCTTCGCAAACTTACACGTAGAAGTTATATCCCATATTTGCACGAAGTCTTTATCTTTTGCCTTTCTTACGCCTCTGCCTATTGATTGAATTACTCTTACAAATGACTTGCCTGGTTCAATTAGTACTAAATTAAATATCCTAGGAATATTAATACCAACAGCCGCAACTCCGTAAGTAGCAATTATTACTTTGTTTGTTGCGTCTTGTATTTCGTCATATGTATCTTTTCTATCTTTTAACTTTACATCGCCTTTTATAAAAACACTATCTGGTATAATTTCTTGGAGCATTTCTCCTGCACTAATTCTATCAACTAAAATAAGTGTGTTGCCTGACTGTGATACTGAGTTTAAAAGTTTGCCTATATATTCAATCCTGTTAGTATTTGTAACAAGATATTTTAATTCTTCTTGATAGTTACTATGTGCTACTGTGTCAATTAACTGAACTACATTCACATGGCAGTCTGACAACACACCTTTGTCTTGTAATTCTTTAGCACTAATGTTTCCTATAACTGGACCTAAACTTGCATGTATACTTTCAAACTCAAACTTTTCTTTAGGTATAGTGCCTGTTAGTCCCCAGCGTATTGGAGCATTACGTAAATTTTGTGTCAATAACTTTTTAAGTACTTCTGCTTTAGCTTGGTGTACTTCGTCGATAATTATAGTGCTTACACCTTCTAAGAACTCTGCAAGTGATAACACTGCATCTCCGTCTTTATGTTTCTTGTCAAGTATATTAAGACTTTGCCAAGTACATATAGTGTGAGTCTTACCTAATTCCTTCCTATCGCCGAAGTACACCCCTACATCTAGACCACAATTTATGTAGTCCTCCTCCGTCTGTGTAACAAGACTTTTGTTTGGTACAACTACTATGCTACGCCCATATGGCTCAACTAATTTACTTAATGTTGCAGTAATTATTGTCTTACCTGCGCCTGTTGCAACCTCTTGTAAGCTTTGAGGATTTTGTAGGAAATTGTTTATAGTTTCAACTTGATAGTCTCTTAATTTAATTTTTTCTCCTTCTGCAGGATGTCCTTTTGGCCATGTTTTATCTTGCCAAAAGTCTTCTGTAATATCTGTAAAGTCTAAGGTAACAGGATGCCTGTTGTCTTGTATATCGATAATCTCAACATTATTTCGTTGTAAAATGTCCACGATAGTATCAAGATGATTAACATATCCAGTACCACCAATGCCGAAAAAATTAACTTTACCATCCCACCTTCCTAACTTATACTGTGGCATATATCGTGCATAAGGAACCTCGAACTTGAGTGCATTTGCAATCTTTCTACGTATGTCAACTTCAAGTCCTTCTAACTTAATGTTGACTTCATCCTGTATCACTAATCTACAACTAGCCATATATGTTACTATATCTCCTAAATGGACTACCATATTCTTCTCTAAAAAGAATTAAGTCACATTCATTCATAATGTATGTGTTAACATTTTTGTCAAGATTACTTTCAAAGCAGATTGCCGCTGATGGTTTCCAATCAGCTTTAATAAGAACCTTTGGTAGTTTATCTTTACTAATATACACTATTTTTGTATTTTTGTCAACCCAATTATTTAAATTCCTATGTTTAACTAACTCGTTAAATCCGTCATCTTTATGTTCTTTTCTAAATAAAACACTCTGTTCAGAACTATTAAGAATAGCTTTATAAAAATTTACAATAGGATGAATTTGCTTTTCTGCATTATCTTTATCTAAACAAATTAGCAACGGAAACCTATTTAAAATTAATAAATTAGAGAGTGTTTCTTCTAGCGTAACTTCACTAGGCTTAATTTGCATAGTAGGATTTTCTCTATACGCAATTTTTTCCAAAGTTGTTTTTGGAGTATAATCGTCTATATGTTCTAATCCATATTTAAATCTACGATCTATAAACCTTAATAAGCTAGTTTCGGTTAATTCTCCGATATCTTCTTTTATTAATGCTTTTGCTTTTTTGTGTACATTACGCAATTCACCACCATATATACCAGGCACATATTTGTCTTTTTGTGCTTCCATGTGTTTTATTTCGTGATATACTAATGCTATTTCTTTATCTACCTTAAAATTTTTATCTACAAATCTATTAAGTAAAAGTAAAACATTTAATTCTGTATAATTAAAAAAGTGTTCGTGTGAACCTTTCTTATGCTCATAGCCATCGGCGGCATTTGATATTTCATTAATAAGAACAATATCAGATTTCTTAAAAGGAAATCTAATTTTAATTTTTCCTTCTTCTAATCTAATATATTTTTCCCTGTTAATAGTACGCAAAGGCTTACGCAGTTTTTTAATACAAGTTTGTAAGTCAATATCAAAATTATCGAACTGTGATTGATAATTAATTATCTTCTTTTGCATCAATGCGTATTGCCTATCAGTAAGAGGTGTGCCTTTAAGACATTGCCTAGCTATACTATACATTATAGTATAATCTTCCTTAAACAACTGAAACTGGTCAGAGCCTTTCCTAAATCCAGCAAGTAATTCAAGGCAGTCTTCAATATTGGTAACATCTTCAAGCATAGTAGTATTATAGCTTAATTAAGCTTAGATGTCAAGTGTTTTAATGGTTTTCCAGCTGATATTTCATCTAATGTATATTCAGTGTGAGCATAATCATTTAACCATTGTTGTCTTTCTGGCATGTTAGGATTCATTATATCATGTAAGTTACTATTAGCTACATCATATGCTAGACTACTATTGCCTACAAAAGCTGGTATACCTGCTATAACGCTATGTGGTCCCGGATTGCTACTCCAACAAACAGTTGCCCATGCATTCCTAACATCGAAATCATAATCGTCATATGTACTTTCTATTTTTACAGGCGTTTGTCGTATTACATTTTTAAAATCTTTTTCTACATATTGAACAGGATATCTAGGATGCGGCCTCCAGTAGATAGGCATATCAGTATGTTCACGTATTGTATTAATTGTGTTTCCTAACCATGCTGTCATGTTAGGCATTCCTCTCCACTGCAAACTTTTTTCGTGTTGCCCACAGATAAGAATATACTTTCCTTCAGTCCTCCAAGGTTGTAGTTTTAATCCAAGTTGTTCCGCCCTACTGCTATTATTATTGCTAGGACCAAAGTAAGCATCTCTATTAATGCCATTTAATGCAACCTTCCAAGTAGTTCCTCTTTTAATTCCGCCGACTTCTAATACTATTGTTGGCTTTTTGTTACGTTGGTTATTGTCCCATATATCTTTGTTCTGAGCCATTCTGCCATGCCAAAGAACGCTCCAAATAACATCAACATCACTGCCACTATCATTATTGCAAACATCATGACCAGCACCCACAAGACTGTTGCTAAAGGCATCAAATACCGGTCCGCTATTGAGTGCGCCATATTGCCTCCATAAACTAAACTTCATTCCAATATGCTTCCTGCCGCCTTTCCATCAAATCTTTTCCGCGGCTACGGCCTTCTTTTTTTCTAGCACCTTTTAAGTGATCTAACCATTTACCTAATACACTATTAATTAACGGGTGACCACCTCCTCCTGTCTTTGCAGGGTTGTTGTATATGTTAGCACTATAGTCTAAAACAGATGGATAATTTACTTTCATGTTATTAAGTATGGTTCCAAAAACATAGCTATCATGCCATTCTTCTAACGTAAAGATACCGTTTTCTGCGTCTTCATATACACGTTCAAATTCTGCAATAAATTCTTTTGCAATTTCATTTTGTACATTTATTCCATAGAATCCACACTCAGGCCATGTCTGCGAACCTTTACCACGCCCTACGTAAGTAATCCAACAATCATCTGGCAGTTGCTCTATAAAGTCTTCATATGACCACGGACTATGAACAAATGTATCTGCATCCATCCAAACACACCAGTCCTTAGAGCGTTGTACAGCGTCATACACAGCATATGTTTTATTAGCAAACCTTATAGCGTCCCATTTAAACTCTTTATGCCAATCTCTTGGTCTTCGGGCTTTTATATCAGGCGGCGGAGTGCCATTTGCTTTTGGGTCATCTTTCCAACGCTGTTTAAATGCAACAAGTTTTGGTAATGTTTCTACTGCGTCTAAAATTGTAATTTGTTCTGGATCTGGATTGTTTGGTTGGCAATTTTCTGCATATACAAGTAGCTTAACTTTTTTATCTATATTTTTTGCAAAGCTATCTAAAAATCTTTGACCATATTGATCAAGACCTGATCGATGAAATGTTGTTAATACTGTTATTTCTTTCATAGTGGTTTATCCGCCCATTGTCTAAGATGTTTCCATGCAGTGCCATCTTTTAATTCATCTAGTGTCCAATGCATTTGTGCCATTTTTTCAATCCAAGGTTGTCTATCAAAATGTGTTATATTTTCTAAATCAGCAAAATTTGTATGTGCAACGTCTTTGGCTTGGCTTCTTGTTGAGTCAGTTAGGAATACAGGTACACCTTCAATTGCCGCAACAACTCCAGGACTAGAATTATGATTTACTAGGCAATGAGCTTGTGCTAAATCATGCATAATACTATCTGCATTTGATACTCTTACATTAGGCAAACGATATCTTGCAATACTACGTTTGTGCTCTAGTGTATTTTTATCTCCAGGATGAAACCTTACTACAATGACTCTATCAGAATACTTCCTAATGTTTTGAACAGTTCTAACTACCCAAGGTAACAGTGGTTGATTATCCATACTCCATCCACCATCTCTTTGGCAACATATCAAAATATAATTACCACTATTTTTCCAAGGCTTTAATTCTAAATTTAATCGATTTTTAATAAGTTCCCATCTAGAAGGATCAGGAGCACCGTTACAGTATTCTCCTGTAGTAGGAAAAATTCCGTCATAACTGTATCTTAAAAATTTATTTGAATTACCAGGGTCTGCATACAAAAACAAGTTTGCATCAACAATTAATGTCCGTTTGCCTCTTCTTTTTTGATGTTCAATAACCCGTTTGCGTAAATCTAAATGTTTAGAACTTTTACTTCCAGGATGAACAAATCCTTGCATAACAGCAACATCTGCATCTACAACATTGTAGTCTGTTACTATTGTTCCTTGGTCTCCGCTTTTCCAAACACCTTCGATTGCGTTTACAATAATAGCAGGTTTCTCAGGATTAGTGTTACCTGGCGGTATTCCCATTAGGTAACTTGCTACTGTAAAACTCATTTAATATCATACTCCCTCAATATTGGCAACACATTTCCTGCAACCATTTCTTGTGGATTGAATTGACAATAACCTAGCCAGTTTTGCCAACCTATAACTTTTTCTTCTTCTACATATAGCGGGCTTTCAATATCTTTTAGATCTGTACCACATGCAAAGTCTGCCGCATTTGGTGCTAATGTAAAACAAGGAATGCCGTAGCCTATTGCTTCGGTTGCGGCAATGCTGTTATACGTTACAACAGCAAAAATATTATCTTCTTCGAACTGAGCGTATATACTATTATCCCTTACACGTTCTCTTCTTAATCCTTTGTTGCGTACTATTACTTCTCTATCGGTATATTTTTTAATGTCTGCAATAGTATTTGTTATCCATTCATCACGCTTAATACCATAAAAGGAACAGGGTTTATCGGAAGGTGTAACTAATAGAATAGGTCCACCATCTTTTTTCCAACCTTTAAATCTAATATCTTGGCTGTCAATGCAATTATCAAATCTGTCAGCCGGAAGATCAAATCTTGGTTGACTATGTTGCATACCGCTTGGTACAACACGATGCCAGTGCTTCTTTTTATTTAGATTTCCGATATACCCTGTATCTATATAGTAATATGGGCGTTTCTGATACTCACACATATTAACTGTTTTTCTTTGTGCCATGCTCCTGAACACAACTGGGATTTCAGTATCCCAATGCTGTAAAGCTTTCCATCCTGGTATTTCTTCAGCTTGTGTACCCTGTGCAAAGCAACTTACAATAGCATCTCTAGTATCTATTGCAAGCATATCTGGCCCTGTTTTTATCTCATCCATTCATCATTTCCTGTAGTTCTTTCTTCCAAGTAGAATGATAAGCACAATTTCTGTAGTTTTCAAACCACGGTCCGCCTTCAGTATAATGCAATGCTTTAGGAGAGCCGTCTTTGCCTTCTTCGTACCAGTCAGTCAGCCAATTCCATTCATGACTAAGTTCACCGATTTCGGAATCTTCAAGCCAACTAAATCTATGCAGATATGCACCTGAAATATCAGGATTGTTAACTAAACTTCTATTTAACTTTACATTACTTGGGTGCCCGCAATTAAACAAAACAACACTAGACCAGTTCTTGCGGGGATAAACGGTCTGGGTTTGTCCATCCATCTTTATTCCTTCTTTAGGAGTGTAATCATGCTGAGCACACATTACTGCATACTTCTCATCAGCCTGATCAAATAAATTTTTTATATCATCTATGAAAATTATGTCGCTATCACAGAATAATGCCCAACCATCAAAGTTGCATAATTCTGGTACAAGAAACCTTGTAAATGTAAACTCAGTACTAGCTAGTTTATCTATTGGTCTGTCATACCAGCCTTGATCTCTTAATTCATTTTGTTTTAATGCTTTTACTTGCACACTTTTATTACGAACTTCGAGACTATGCTTACACACTTGATATGCAATATCTTCTCTAGTATCATATCCTACAAATACTTTCATAAATCATATCTTTCTATATCTTCTTCTGTTAATTTATTTGAGTCGCCCTTCCATATCTCTACAATATGAGCAGGTTCGCTTGTATCATTACACCCTTGATGCCATGTGCCTGCTGGTACATCAACAGGATTATTAGGATGTAAATCTCTTACAGTACAGCCTTCAAATGGGTCTGTGCTAATTCCTATGTTTGTCTTTATATAAGCTTTTCCACTGACTATATTCCATGTTTCACTTCTATGTTTATGTCTTTGCATACTTAACTTTGATTTAGGATTAATAACAAGTTCTTTAACTTGAAAGCCATCACCTTTATATAAGTTTCTATAATGACCCCAGGTTCTTTGTGTCTTTGGTGCTTTCCAATCTTCCAATATCCAGCTACTAGAATTCTTTTTGTCTGTGCCTCCTACTCCAAACTCAAAACTTACATTTCTTTGATCTTTATACATTTCATATTCTGGAATATTTGATTGCTCTCTATCACCACCATTTGCAAAAATAATTTGATCAGTATTTCCTGTTGTAGATAGCATATAAAATATAGCACCGCATGCTGTATTATCATCATCATTGAAACTTATTACTTTATCTACAATTTCTAGTTCCTTTATAATACTAAGTCTTTCAGTAAAAGGCATAAAAGCTTTGCCTTTTTTTCTAGCTAACCATTCATCGGAATTTAAACCTACAACAAGCTTATTACCAAGTTTTTTTGCGGCTTTAAAATAAGCAATATGTCCACTATGTAAAGGATCAAATCCTCCTGTGACTAATACAAATTTTTCGTTCATGCTAATACTTATGTATGTAGATAATGATTTTAAATTATTATGGTTTGTAGGAAATTAATCCTAAATGTTTATGTGTGGGTTTGTATAAAGAACGTATGCTTGTGTATCCGTGTGTTTCAAGAATTTGTGATAATTGTGTAAAGTTATAGCCACTTTTATGTAAGTCCCAAGTTTCTCCAGTTTCGGCTTCTCTTTGCCAACCCCAGAATCCCGCCCTTGCATGTGCAATATTTTTGCCTACTTGCCATTGATGAACATGAAAGTCCATATTAGGACAACGTATATCCATTTGTCCACCAGAACGTAAAATTTTAAAGCATGCCTTTAGCCAACGTTCGCCTTGTTCAAACGTAAGATGTTCTATAAAATGTCTTGAAAAAATATGTGTAATTGAATTAGGTTCTACATGCTTGTCAATTTCATATGCAGGGCATACAAAATCTATACCTGGCAAATTCCTAATATCACATGTTTTATAATCTTGGTGGGTCGGCGTTTCACCACAGCCGAACTCTATCATCATTTTTGAAAAAACTTTCTAACAAAGTTATTAATAATTATAGACACGACTTTGTTGTTTACATGTCTTGGTGTATTATCCTCAAACAGTGTAGGGAAATCTGTATGAGCACCTACCCAACGTACCATTTCGTAGCTAGGCCAATAGTATACATTTTCATGGACATGATTATTTAAAAATTCATCTAAACTTACACGTAATATACTTTTGCTTACACAGTCACTTATAATTGTTGGTCTGCCCATAAATGTTGCATTTAATGGTACTGGACTAAGTGTAAAAATAACTTGTGTGTCTTGTCCTGCATACGTATGAATAAGATTTACAATACGTTGCATGTTTTCTACATTTTCTTGTACTGTGCTAGTTACACATTCATGCTTGTCTGGATCAAAATATTTTGCAGGAACTCCACGCCAAAATACTTGTTTAGTGGCTCTATCTCGCCAAACTTCTGCTAATCCGAATGTAACTACTACCCCTTTTGTCTTTTTAAAATGCTCCAAGAGAGCCTTTTGTTCATCTTCTGGCTCCCATTTATACGCACCTGCTTGTGGATCATTATCGTACCAGTAAGCATCTGAACTACGATCTCCAGTTAACGCCCATTCTAAGTATTGACGTACAGCAAATGAATTATTTAGGCCTTCTGGTACATTTATATAATCTGCATTCTTACCGTTTGCTTTTAACCAATTGCGTAATCTTTCTGCAAAACAACTGCCCATTGTAACTACTGTTCCGTCTGCAGGTATAGTAGGATTATTAGGACCATGCCCTGTAAAAACAAATTCTTCTGCAAGTTTTTCTAGATCATCAAATTGAGATTTGTCTTTTGGAAAATAAGTAATCAAATCATTTGTATGCCATTTACTTTTTACCAAGTCTATATTACCAGCTGACATTTTTCCGCTACCTTTTGAATTAGCAGTAGCATTTGCTAATCTAGCTTTTGCCATATTATATTATTCCTTTTAATAAATGATACCACGGATCACCTCTAGCAATTTCATCTTCCCTCCATTGGCAATAACCTAAGTTGTTAAGCCATTGTTGTCGATCAAAATACTCTAAGTTTTCAAGTGTATTTAAGTTTTTATTTGAACATTCCCACGCCATTGAACTAGGACACAAACTAAAAGTAGGTATCCCTTCGCATATACTTTCTGTTAGAGCATTACTATTAAATCCTACTACAGCATATGCATTTTTAAAATCTTCGTATAAGCCTGCGCCGCCTTCTAAGTTTCCAGAGCCGTGCATGTTTTTACTTACAGTAATTCCGCTAGTATCTATCTTCTCAAGTGCTTGTCTTTGTCTATCCATTCTAGCAGGATGCATTCTAGCTACAATAGGCCTATCAGTATATTTACGTATTTCAGCGATAGTGTTCGCAATGAAATTATCAAATGTTCTATGCTTAGCCATTAAATTTTTTAAGCTACTATCACCAGGTCGTTGCATTGCAAGTAGTATATACTCGCCTCCGCTTTTCCAATCTTTGATATCTATATTTTGGTCTTTTTGAATTTGTTTCCATCTATCATCAGGACAGTTATCATTACAATAATTTCCTTCGTCCCTAAAGTAACTAGTCCAGCTCCATCTATGATAAGCTTTTGGATGTGGCGGAAAAGGCATATTACGTCTAAACACACTACTCTCTACTACGATATATGGTTTACCACTATCTCTTATATGTTCGTATTGGGCTCTAAATTTTCGAAAGAATTTATTTTCTAGTATGTTTGCTTGTACAAATACATCTGCCTTTTCAATAACACCTTGATTTTCCCAATCAACTACTTTAAAATTTGGCAAGTCAGGAAGAGGGTGCGTTCTATAAGACCCTTTTATTCCTACAACAAATTTATCCAACATTATTAAAATATAATCCTCTGTTTTTTACAAATGCTTTTTTACCTTTTTTTCCTAAGTTAAGCGTAGAATTATTACGTAAAAATTTTGTTTTATTTTCGTCTAGCTTAAATCCATTTTCTTCAAAACGTGCAATCCAATAATCTTCTTCTTGTAAATTAACATGATGATGACCATTCCATCCTGGAGGTGCATATGTTACCACTGCTGTTTTTGCACATTTGAAAGTATCCATGTAGTTTGCCATATATTGTTCTTCTACATGCTCTAAAAATTCTACACTCCATGCTACATCATAATCCTCATGTATTACAGGACTTCCTTTAGTATAATCATGTATAACAAAATAATTAGGATCAAAACGTGTTAAGGTATAATCTCCGTCAACGCCTATAGTACGTAATCCCTTATTTTTAGCCAACTCTACCATTCCACCTGGCCCGCATCCTATGTCAATAAAACTTTTAATGCCAAGGTTGACTAACCATTGTAAAGCGCCTTCGTCTATGTGTGTTTTTCCTTGGTGTCCTCCAAGATGGGGTTCTAATGTCATTACAAATACCTTTTCAGTTGATCCGTATACTTCGGATTGTTTTTATGTTTGTCACCTTTAAGTGTAAGAAACACACTTTTAGGATTTGCTTTTCCCATGCATATCCATTCTACAGGTGCCGGAGTATATTGGTGTACATCATGCAACTGTAAAAGTATATCTTGATCATGTCCGTATTTCCAAGATCTAGTTGCAGTCTGTAATAAGTTATTAGCATAATCTTGTCTAAATAGTCCTGTGCCTAATGTAACAAATCCGCATAGCCAAGGGTGTATTGCATTTTTTTTATGATGTTTTAGGACAGTAACTTTAGATGTTACATTGATAAACTCTTCTTTAGTAAATTCTCTTGTGCAAATACTATCTGCATCTAATATCATTACATGTTCATTGTTATCAAATTTTTTAGATGCCACTAAAAATCTTACAGCTTGCAGATATGCTATTGATACATCTACATATTCTTCAGTTGTATAGTCAACATCTTCTAATCGCCAATCCGGGTGGTATTCATCTGAATTAACAATATGACAATGTAAATTTAGCCATGAATGAGAATTATATTTTTGGATACTTTTTAAAAGATTAAATCCCCATTTACTATAATAGTTTTGGTCACATGCTAATAAGATATGCATATTATGAACTCGATATAGAAAATCTTTTAAGGAATTTGTTATGTAATTTTTCTTTACCTTTTCCTTTTGTATGCACCATAAATTGATTTATACCACTATTGTTAAAAGGACTTTTATTGTTAATAGGATTAGGATTTAAATTTTTAAAGCCGCCAAATCCGCCTGCTTCGAACTGTAATCTTAGTTGGAAAAATATCCAACTGTCATGTGTTTCTCTAAGTTGATCTAAATTATTTCCTTCGTAATATTCTTCAAATGCAAGTAAAAAGTTTTTAGCTAATGGTGTACGTAAATTATATCCCATTAGTCCACATTCATCATAAGATGTTTTAGTATTACTAGGACGACCTAAATATGATATACAAGATTTTGTAGGAAATAATTCTGCAAGCCATTGCATAGTTATATTAGTATGCATTAAGACATCTGCGTCTAGCCAAATAAGATAGTTTGTTTTACATACTTTTGATTCTTCAAATATAGGAAAAGTTTTATGAGCAAACTTAATTGCGTTCCATTTAAATTTCTTTGTTTCTTTTACAGGCGCATCACCGTTATAATGGGGATTGTGTTTGTGTCTATTTTTAAACTCTACAAGTTTAGGACAAGTTGAATACAAATCTTTTAACACTATCCTATCTTGCATATATCCTAAATCTATTTTATCTTCTGAATATATTACAATCTTTACTTCAGGAGGTAAAAATTGATGCCAGCTTTGAATATTAATTTTGGATGTTTCGTCCCAGTACTTCTGGTTAAGACTTGTAACAATAGTATACATTTGTCCTCCTGCTATATGTAATTATTAATTATAACTCTTACACGACACCAATCACGGCATTTTTTTCGCCTCTGCCTAGCTTTTTTAACATTTTGTATCCTAGAGGAGTCAATATTTCTAACAATGAATCTCTTTCAAATCCATAACGTTGCGGATGGTTTTTGCGTTCATATAGAATAATAGGTTTATATTTTTCGATAGTTTTTAGAGAGCCTTTTGCTATTAACGGCTCAAACCCCTCAGCATCAATCTTAATAAAATCAATATCAGTAATATTTAATTGGTCAAGCGATTTTATTTTGTAACTACCTATAGAATTGTGTATAACATGTGTGCTAAATGTTTTAGCTGTCTTTTTTAAATCTACACTTCTTTCAGTATCACCTATCCCAAAATTATGTAAATTTACATTTGAAGTTTTGCTTTGAATGTTTTGTTTCAAACATTCAAATACGTCTGTATCTATTTCAAAACTATGCACAGATTTAAATTTTTTACTTAGTTGAAAAGAAATTATACCTATATGGGCGCCAATGTCTATTGCAGTCCTAAATTGCGTACAATATGCTAAGGCGTCATTTAATTCTTTGGATTGATAATTATCTATATGATTAGATTGGCGTTTAGCTGACTTTACACTTATGTCGTAATCTAATGTAATCCATCCATGATAATTCTTATAGGCTGGCATCTTCCATGCCTGCTACTCTTAGTTTTACAACGTTTGTTATCTGCCATTGCTTTTGATCAAGACCTTTAAGTAATCCTAGCCACTTGTTGCGTATAAGAGCAAATTCATTTATAATTTTTTCGTAGTCAACAACGTCTGTCTCGCCGTCGACGTACTTTTCTACATCGCGACTTGACAGAGCTCGTTGATAATTTTCAAGATATTTCTTAAAATAAGAACTACGCAGTCTACGAAGTTCAATATTTAAATAGTTGAGGATAGCTTCAATTTCTTGTAGCTGATTAAAACGCTGTTCTACGATGCCAGGCATTTCTGCCGCAGACTTTTCTACATTACCTTTAAGTTTTACTTCTTGCCTAGCATTGATAAGCTCTTGCTCAAAATATGCGACAGCATCGGTAATTTTACTTATGTCTCGAGATACTTCGCTATACCAGCCCATTAATAATCCTCGTCGTAGTCGTCCTCATCGTAATCATCGTCTGAATCTAGATAATAGTTAATTGCATAATCTAAAGAGCTACTTGATCCTAGTGCCGCCATAAGTGTTTCATCTGAAACACCATAATCCGCAAGCATGTCTACAAACTTTTCGGCAACTACCTCTGTTTGTTTTTTATCAATGTATTCTTTAAATAGACTCCAAGTGTCAACTATCTGTTCCTCAGTCATTAATGGTATTCTCCTCGATATCGTTATCGGTTTCTTCAGTAACCTCAGCGGTATTTACCTCGTTGGCTTCTTTTTTGGCGAAATCCGACATTACGGTATCGAGGATCGGACCAGTCCAATTCTTACGATATTCTAATAGTTCTTCACCTTCACTAGTAGTATATTTTAGTCGATTACCTTGCTTTTCAATTAAACCTTTCTTTTCAAAAAGTTCAACAAGGCCACTATAAGGATTCATGCCAGTTTCGTATGGAATCTTTACTTGTACACCTTCAAAAGGTTTGGCATAACGTGTTTTCATAACTTTACAGCCTGCACGTATACCTCTTACATCTGAGATTTTGTTTCCAGATTCATCTTCTTTTAGTTTAAGTTTTTTCATTGCTACAACAATTGAAGATGCGTAAATAAATCCTTGTCCACCGCTAATTTTATCATCAGGATCAAACATGTCCTGCGATGCATATGTATGATTAGTACATACTAGTCCTACATTATGTGAACCTATCATATTAACAGTATTTCTAACAAGTGCAGTAAGTGCTTTAGGTTTCCTACCCATATCACCTTTCATATCACCCTTGTTAAATTGATCAACATCAGTAGGTGTTAGTAACATACCTAATGAGTCAATAACAAAAAGTACTTTTGGACGATCATCTTCGTCCATTGCTTTATAATCAGACATAAATGTGCTGATTGTTTTTGCTACATCGTCAATCATTGACATATTTAATTTAAGCAATTTATCTTCGCTTGTGTCAACATCTAACGCCTGTAACCACGATTCGTCAAGAGCATTTTCTGAGTCAATTAATACTACAAAAATACCTTGATCTTGGGCATGTTTTACAATATTGCCTGCACAGAAATAACTTTTTCCTGCACCGGACTCGCCTGCAAATACTGTAACTTTTCCCATAGGAACTCCTTTGTGGAAGTCTCCTGAGATAAGATAATTAAGTGCAAAAGATCCTGTACTAATCCAATCTGTTGGATCATTAAATCCTGCACTCATACCTTGAATAGACTTAGTTAAGTCCTTACGGAACTTACTTACATCAAATGATTTAGCCATAATTTCTCCTAGTTAAGAATAATGTGGGGGATTTCTCCCCCACTCTATTTTATTGTGCTTGACGCTGTCTAATCATTGCAAGAATGTCAGAAGCTTTGTTATCACCAGTGTCGCCTGCAGGAGTAGATGTAGCAGTTTCAGCTACAGGTGTAGCAGTTTCAGCTACAGGTGCTGCCTCTTGTGCTGGCGCACTTTGGCTTGTTGCAGTTGCATTGGGTGATGCCGCTACTGTTGGATCACCAGTTCTAGCCGCCATTCCGCTTGGACGGAAATAGTTGCTCCAACGATCTGGATCATATGCTTCGCCATCGACAGATGCTTCAAACATCTCTTTCATAACCTTTACGGCTGTTTCGTCTGGCTTCTTAGGAAGGAAGTCTGTAAAGTTAAACAGACCATGTGTGTTAACTGCATTCATTTCAGCATCAGTTAACGGACGCTCTCTACGAGCCCAGTTAGATGTTGAATAGTCTGCATACCCGCCTTTACTAGTTTTATTAAGACGGAAGTCTACACCAGCAGTATAATCTGTTGGTAATTCCTCCATGTCTGGATCCATTAAAGCCGCTTTAATAATTTGGAAAATTTGTGGACCAATAATAAAACGTCTAATTGGATTTTCTGGAGTCTTATCATCACTGAGTGGATTCTCAGTAACAAAGCCTTGGAAGATATAAGAACGCTTCTTCCAATATTTACGACCCATATCTTCAAGACTTGGATCTTTAAACCAACCACGTACTTCGTTTAAGATATCGCAAGTTTCTCCATACATCTCCATGCATGGTACTTGTACTTGTACTGGACGTGAATCAGTTTCACCTTTAACACCTGCGAACGGAAGTTTAATCATTAAACGTTCTGCCCAGAAGAAAGTGTTATCTTCATTCCCATCAGGAAGGAATCTGAAAGTACAACTTTCACCTTCTTTGATATTCCAAAATGGGTAAATTGCGTTGTCGCCGCCGCTGTTAGAGTTGCCACCTTGGCGTGACTCTTGTTCTTTGAGCTTTGCTCGGATCTCTGCTAATGTTGCCATAGTTTGTGCCTCCTTAAATTGCCTATGCTATGTTGTATTTGCCTAAATGTGCAATACATACTATGTATAATACACTCTTATATTTAGCCTGTCAAGCGTTTTTTTGATTTATTTTTGGAGACTTGTAAAAGTTAGCTGATTATCTTAAACCAGCTAACTCACGCATTCTATCAAATTCTGGCTCAGCTTCCATCTTCTGTGGATTAGCTTTCATTTGGTACTCTTCGTAGGTTGCGTTGATTTGTTCAATAAATGCCTTTGCAGGTTCTATGAACTGCTCTCCGTAATCCTTTTCTACCATTGTAAGGACTGCGGTCTCGCCTTTTGGAAACTCGCCTGTCTCTCTATCATAATAGCTTAAAATGAATTCGCCTAGTGGAGTTTTATCCTTCTCGTCAGCCTTAGACATAGTACCGTCTTTGTCGATTTTTACTGCCATAGTATCATCTTCTTGGTGATCGTCGCTGTGTTTCATAATTAGTTTAGCATTTACTTCTATATCATCTGAACCTGTAATTTTTTCAAGCTCTTCCATACAAGCCTTTGTAATAGGCATTTCGTCGATATGGTCGCTGATGTATGCCCCTGGATCATCCTCAAATTTCTCTTCACCATACTTTTCATCCATTTTAGCACGTTCATTTGTTTCAATAAAATCTGTAGGAATGCCACTACTCGTTGCATACTTAACATAACCATCTGGTAGTGAGTCACCGTTACTGCCAATGTATCCATCATACTTGTCAGCCCAGGCTTTAATTTTATCTCCCATATCGTCTTCGCTAAACTGCCCCATCATTCTTTCAAAGCCTTGCTCTATCTCAATATCTTCTTTAGCCTTTTTCTTTTTGTTTGCTTTTCTATGAGCAGGTGTGCAACCATCTTCAGCTACTAAATCATCAGGTCCTAATTCTTTTGCTTTGGTAACTTCACTTACTAGTTTAAACACATAAGGAAAAATGTCTTTCAATTCTTCGTTAAACTGTTTGATAGTAAGTTGATCAATCCAATTTTCAGCTACGTCAGCAGGAACATCTTCCATTACGGCAGGAGGAAATGCATCAAATGTTTCTTTGTAGTACGCCTTTTTTTGTAAATTACTTATTGTTTTTCTAACTGTAACAATTCGATCATTAACAGCATCAGTATAGTCGGAAAGTCCTTCTGCCATTACACTTGATCTATTCATATAGTTTTTAAATTTTCTAAGTTTTGCCATTTCTTCTGAAAGGCTTACGATATGTTTTCCAAAGTCGTCATATGCATTTCCACCTTCTGCAACATGACGAGCCATTGCTCTTGCTCCGTTGAGGTGCTTGTATGGATATTTAAAGCGTTCCCCTTCAGAACTTTCAATGTAAATTGATCCTATATGTCTTATACGTCCTGATACTTTTTCATCATTAACACTTTCTGTGTGTTTTAGTACTAATCTTGCACCATCTACGTCTTGGTAACTTATTCTGGAAGTACCGTAGAGTTTTGATTCTGCCATTGTTTCATCTCCGACTTTGTTTGACAAAAATTGATAATCTCTTTTGTTCAAATTTGTTTTTGTTATATCCCTTATGCTAAATTCTAACATACGTTTTTTTGCAAATAGTCTTAACTCTTTTAAAAACCCATACCAATTATCTTTTGTCATGGAATCTTCTTTGGATATAAAATCCTTAGAGTAAATCACTGTCATGCCTTCATCTTCAGTTATATTTACACTTACATTGCCTAAAACTTTGCCTGCTTCTTTATATTCAAAATCAAAAAAGCGAGCCTGTGAAGGTTCGTTTATAACTTCTCCTGCTTCATTACCAATAGTAATACTAGGAAAACGTCCTCGTATTTTGTTAAAAAGATCTTCGCCTATTTTATCAAATTCTTGCATATTGTATTTATCAATAGTTACTACTTATAAAGATTGGCATTGGAGGATCATAATCTGTAATTTCTTCAGCTTGTGTAAACGTATTGTATATTCTTGGATCCCAATCCTTTAAAACTGCCATCATTCTTATAGCTAATAGTGCCGCACTTATTAAATCATCGGTTTGTCCTAGTTTAGCTTGGTAACTGCTTCCTGTGGCTACATAATTTTTAAGTTCGGAAATGAAAGGTTTGCTGTGTATAATCATCTTTTCATTTTCCACCATAGTTTTTAATCTGCTACATGCTGTTATTTTTGTACTATGTGTTGTGTTGAATCCTTTACGGAATCTTCTTACATGCCCTTTACGTATAGGTTCACTTACAAATAATCCAGGAATGTTTTCTTCTCCAAAGTCATTGATTACAATTAGTGCCGCTTCGCCTATGCCATTATTTTCAACACTCCAATATAGTCCGGTATCTGAATCAGTTTCTTTTACTATATAACTGCAAATATCTGCTAATACTCTTATTTGTCCAGGAATTGCTGTTGTATTATGTTGCCATTCTGCTACCTGTTCATAACTAGGTAATTCAAAAACTTGTATAGCCGCGTTGTCTCCTCCTGTGCCCATGCTAGGGTCAAGAGCTACAGCATATGTAAATTCAGAGGAAGGTTTTTTATACCATCTTGTTTGCCCCATGTTTACTAAAGGTTGATGTCCTTCCATTTCTCCAAGTATCAATGAATTAATGAGTGTCTCGTCAAAAACCAAAAATTCACAATCATACTCTCTTCTAAATCTTTCTTCGCCAATACGCCCAAGTTCATCTTGTTTCCATTTTTCATCTCTATCTGGATGTTCTTCCCAGTAGCTACGAAAACTATGAAATCCGTTTATGCCTAATTCCTGTTCATTGCCGTGTTCATCAAATTTATCTTCTGCTTGTTTCCAAATTGTTGCAAAGGTATCTTCATCTGAATTAGGGGTACTAGTAAGTATTGCCCTACCACCAGTTGCTAGTGTTGGCGATATAGAAGTCCAAAAGTCGGTTGCTATGTTAGGTTGTACAAATGCAAACTCATCACAATACAATAAGGAAATACTCATACCACGTCCTGTATTGCCTGTGGTAGTAGCACTAACTATACGTGATCCATTTTCAAATTCAATACTGCCTTTATTATAATTTATAACACCGGCTCTTACATGATCTGCACACAATTCATATCCGTAGCGTATTCGTTGCATAATTTCTTGTGCGCCTGTGTGCTTATGAGCGGCAATAAGTATAGTTTGATCCGCATTAAACATAGCATACCATAACAAATATATAGCGGCACACGTAGTTTTACCTGTTTGTCTAGGTAACATATTAATATTAAATCTATGATCGTGATAACTTTGTAGCAGACGTTCTTGATATTCAAATGGTTTAAATAATAATTTGCCTTGCGTAGGATGCTGAATGTACGCAAAGTTACGTGCAAAGTAGTCATAGCCAGTTTTTTCGTCCATGCATTTAGCAAGGTCTTGTATCTGTTCTTCAGTAAACGTTTCTTTTTTATTGGCTTTTTTTGTTAAAACACCATCTAAGCTTTTAGCCATTACTATATCCTTGTTTGTATACTTACTTATCCTAATAAAAATGGATTATTTGTAATTTTTTCTTTTAACCAACTAGGAACTTTTGGATCATCATGTATTCCAAATCTTTGTATATTTGCTTCTATCCTACTGGCTAGGTATCTATAATTATTCCTTGTCCAATTTGCATCAACCAAATATTCTCTTATAATATTAAATGAATCGTCATATTCTAAGTTAAATTTTATTTCTTGGCCAAAATATTCATTTATTTTAGTGTATGTTTTATTAGGTTGTATAAAGTCTTCGAAATAAATTATATCTATAGGATTTAATTCATGCCTAGCTTCATTTTCTAATTCATATATTGACTTTATAAAATTTCCAAGGAAAAATTCCAAACGTGGTACAAACGGTAAAAATTTACTAAAGTCTGCTTTTGCTTTTCTACTTGATTCTAGATAGGCACCTATCTGTGCGCCTGTGCTTTCTTCTTTAAGTGTATTTTCGTCATGTATAGTATATGAAGCGGCAATTTTACTAAAAATTACTTTCCAAATATCTTTTCTTATTACTATTAACGGACGATATCCATAATCATTTACTAAGCTTCGTATGTTAACTTGATCTCCTGGTATAACTTTAAAGCCATTAAACTTTTTTGTAAAGTTAGGCTCTATCACCTCTTTTAGTTTATATTTCCAGTCAAGTGTAACTTTAGAGTTCGCTAACGCAAATGGTTCAAAAAGATAACTCTCGTTATCTATTATTCCTTCAACTTTTTTAGATGAATAAAGATAAACATCACCACATGCATTAAGTGTGTTTGCTATAGCAGTTGTACCTGATCTAGGTAGTCCTAAGATAAAAAATTTATTTTTTTCCTGTGAAGATTTCATTTACCCTATCTTTTACTTGTTCTAGATTTGTACAACTTGTTGAAAAATATCTTAGTTCGTTACGCATAGTTTCAAAGCTTAACTTTCTAAAACTTAATTCATCTTTAATTTCGTACAGCTCGGTTGTTTGTTTAAAATTTCTGTTTTCAAAAAAACGCAAAGATTCTCTAGCTACAGGTTCGTCGCAAAAGTCAAGGTAATCTTTTTTAGTTTCAAAATATGTTGCGATCTCTAATGTATTGCCATTATCTTTTAAAATAATATGGCGTTCTTTTAATTTGCCATTACGGAAGTAATCTCTAGCTAAATCACGTACTCCTGTTCCTTGTCCGGGTCCTGGAGCTTCATATTCTGTATCTTTATAATAAAATTCTTGTATATCTTTAGACTTTCTATTATCTAAATCAACTAATGTTTGTTTAAATACGTACATAATGTTATTTAATCAAAAAAATAGCGTCCGAAGACGCTATTGGATTTTATCCGGGGGATTATCTAGCTAGTGTATGGCCTTGTAATTTAACGGCTTCTTGTATATCTGCTATCTGGAACTCATCTGTAGGATTGTTTGCTTGTAATGCTTTGATAACATCTGTCATTGTAACTGTTCCAGCATTGTATCGTGGTACAAACTCTTCAACAATTTTGTGTGAAAAAGTTGGTAGCTGAGTTGCTGTTCCCCAGTCAATAAACGTCATTAGATCGTCGTGACTATTAAAAGCATCTGGCACAACCTTTTCTTTAAGTTCACCTTTTTCTAATACATTTACTTTTAACATAATATTATCCGCAGTTGCTAGCGTAAAGCTTTTCAAAATTAGCTTTGCTACATCCGTATTTTTCTGCTACTTTGTCAAACATTTCGTGTTTAGCACATCCGCTTGCATCAAGTTTTTTCATTTCTTTTGTGCAACCTGCCTCGTCAAAACCTTTAGATCCGTCTCCTTTAGAACCAGCTTTTTTAAATGCACCTTCTTCAACGGATTCTTTCATTTCTTTTTGGCAATCATCAATCATTGCTTTAAGCTTTTCTTGATCACAGTTAGGATGCATTTTACAAATTTCAGCTTTGGTTTTTCCATCTTTGCACATTTTCATAATGTGGGCTTTTGATGGCATTTTCTCTTCTTCTGCCTCGCCTACTTTTTTAGATTTTTTATCTTTAACAGCTTTTTTCATCGGCTCTTTTTTGTCACCATCACCATCGATATCAATATAATCTGGTTTTGCTTTCTTTTCAGCAAGCATTTTATATAGGTCTTCTTTAATGCTTTCTAGTGCAGGATTGACAGTACGTATTGCTGATCTATCTTTCTTTCTATGTAAATCATTACCGTCATGAATGTTATCTTCATAGTCGCCCAAAGTGCCTCTATCTTCTGGCTCTTCTCCTGGAGCACTATTTGCCCATTCATCTACATCGCCTTCTTCATCTTCTTTGTCTTTGATAGCTTTCTGTAGTTCAGGTGGTAGTTTTTTCTGTTTAGCAGTTATTTCATCTACTTCATCTTCTGCTTCTGGTTCACTATCAACAATGCTACGGAATTTTTCCATATCCATTCTTGGTCCTAATGATTTTGCTGTAACTTCTTCTGCTCCGCCTAAACCTGCATTTTTCATCATATCTAGCAAATCAGCTACATGCTCTTTGCCTGATGCATTCATTGTTACATTTACACTCACAGGATTACCTTTATCTTCTGGTGGCATCGGCATACGTGGCGGCATGTCTGGTGCCATCCCCATTGGTCCTTCTGCCATCCCTGCGTCTACTGACTCAATTAATTTTTTCATTGTACTCATATTAGCCTCCTACGACTGCTTTTGTATTTTGCATGTGACCTTTGATGTCTTTTGAGTCTCCTTGTGGAGCTTCTGCAACGCCATCTGAAACATCACGCTCTTTTCTTGCAGTTTCAAGTTCTTTTAATAAATCCATTGTTCTGTTGTCTGCTACTTCGTTTTGAGCAGACTCCCCACCCATATCTTCCGTGCCAAGTAATGCTACATATTCTGAGCTATTCTCTTCGCCTTCTTCTTGATACGCTTCTCGAGGATCTTCCGGTGTGCGTACATTGATATGACTTTGTGGTATATCACAGCAATTACCTAAGTAAGTTTGTAATACTTGTGGGGTAGTAGGGTATTCTACTTCAGCCTCAAAAAAAGTAACTTCTGTGTTTTCTAATTGTGGAAAGTCTAACGGACGTTTTTGTATTGGTGTTTTTTTGCCTTTTGTAAAATTACGTACTGTAAACTTTTGCATGACAGATTCTAATCTATCTTCAATCCCTTCAGGTAATTCACCAGCAATACCAATATTGAACGAATACGTTGCTTTTGATTCATTTAATATTTCTGCAAATGTTTTCATTTCTTTTGATCCTCTATAAACTATTTATCTTTATCAATGCCTTTAAGCTTCTCTAGAAGGCTATTTCTGTCAGTAACAACATACCCTTGTCCGTTGATTATTCCATCATCACCTGTAGTTGAATCTTTATCTAATTTTTCTTTTTTAAGTTGCAAATCTATCATTTTAATTTTTTTATCTAGTTTAGCAACTTTAGCATCTAAACTTGTTTTAAGCATACCTCCTGCTACTTCAAACACCCTACCGCTATATCTACTTTCAACATTCATGCCTAAATCCATAAGATCATCATACGCTGTAAGGGCTTTATCTGCTATTTCATTTAGTTCTTTATCAGCCATATCGCCTAAACCTTTTACAGCAGGTAAAGCACTAGCAATCTTATCAAATTCCTCTATATCCCTAAAGGCTTTTTTCTGCTCTTCAAGTTCATAAGACTTTTGTTCTGACTCTTGTGATTTAGCTGTTTCTATAATTTCCTTAGAGTCAGGTAAATTAAGTAAATCTTCTAGCTTTTTAGTCATTACAACTCCGATAATATACTACTATATTTAGTTAATAATCGTAGATATTTACGCTGTTTGGATCTACGTATGTTGGCTTACAATATGCAGTTATTCTGTGTTCTGGTGGTACTAGATGTTTTGATCCGTAATTACCGTACTGTTTTGGTATACGTTTTGCATAATATTGACATACATTTATACTCCTAAAGTACATTGCATTAGGTTGTTGTCTAGCATCTTCTCCTGCGCCTATTAGCACAATTAAAACAAAGGCATGTATCACTTTTCATTTTTACTTTCTACGGCCAGTATGAAATATATCATCTTCCGTTACAATGCGGAATAAAATTCCTTTTTGTTTACACCATGCTCTTGCTGATTCCCATTTTGCTTGGTTTACTATCCATGATGCTTGATTATGTCTACTTTTGCCTAACTTTTCTTTTACAGTTTGATTTTTCGGTTTTACTTCTATTAGTTCAACACGCTGTTTGCCTCTTTGATCATTATAAACTATAAAAAAATCTGGTACATAAATTGTATGCTTGCCTGTTAAAGGGTTTCGATAAGGAATTTTTACAGCTTCACTTGCCCATTGTGATATAGCTCTATGCTCGTCACAAAATTTCATAAAGGTGAATTCCCAACCTGATCTATATGTTGGACTTTTTGTTCCTACATATTTGCTAGGGTTTTTAAGATTGTATTTCCCTTGTGCAAAATGAGCCATCTCAATTTATTATATTCCGTTGATCAAACAAATCGCCGTTGTCTGCTGATTTATAACCTAACATACTTGATTTACTTCTATTTAAGTTAAGTATTTGGGCTACTATATTACTAAGTTGTACATCTGATGTACCGCTTAATGTATCTATTAATTGGAAAACTGGTACTTCGTCAATATCTGCCTGTTGTAATAAAACACTTGCTGTGTTCACAGCCGCAACTTGATCAAAGCCCCTTTTAAGAAAGTGTCCTACAACTGCATCAACTTCACCCGGAGTGCTATTAATAGGAGTATCAAAATAATTATTGAAATAACTTTTTGTTGACTCAGAATCGTTTTTATCGAATGGTCCTTTACCTATATTTTGATCTGAACTTGCCATTACGTTAATATACTCCCTTTGTTAGCTTGTATAGCTTGGGTAGCTTGTTCAGCTAGTTTCCTATCACCATTTGAAGCTCTGTCAATTAAATTATTTTCTATTGCGGCTTTCCTAGTATCACTTGCAGTATTATAGCTAGCTAAAGTTTCTCCTGCAAAAGCATTACTATTTAATGCTCTAGATATAAAACTAGATTTTACTGAACTGTTAGTACTTAATGCATTTAATATATTATCGCCGTCTAGTATGTTAATATCATTGCTAACAAGTGTTGTTACTGCATCACTAATTGGACTTGTCCTTGGAATTGTAGTGCCACGTAATCCACCTGTCTGTGAATTGCCAAATAAGTCTCTCAAACCTGCTCCTAATATGTTGCTTCCATTTCCTGATAGTATGCCAAACAAACTATCTCTTCTTGATCTACTATTATTAGACCTAGGTAAAATTGGATTCCTACGCTGTCTACGCGGATCTATTAATGCAGGATCAGCTGACATAGTATTTCTAAAACTCATTTCAGAATCAAAATATCCTATTGGGCTAGGGGCATTATCGTAACCAGTTTCAGGATCAGTAAATCCTACAGGCTGTCCGTCTTCGCCCACTTGTCCATTAGAATAAATTACACTTTCGTATGCTAGCGTGATACTATTCCTATTCATATCTGCTCCTGTAGTAGCATCAACATCACCATGATCAAACGCACTTATTAATGGATTTATAAGTGTATACGCAAACCATTCTCGTCTTGCTAGTTGATATATTCTAACATGTTTAAAAAACGGATTTACTTTTTTATTATTTAAACCATAATTAGGTACTGCTTCTTTAAATTTATCTCTAGCCATATATGCAGGAGAACTTCTTGTGCCGTCTTCATGATTGCCATCAACAAAATAATATTGATAATAGTCTTGTAATAATCCTCTTGTTAAACCTAAATTATCGTCATGAAATGTAATTGTAATGTCTTGATAGTCTAATCTAGTCTGTATATTTTTCTTACGATTATATTGCTGTTTGTTTTCAACAGCTACACGATATTGAGGTAAATCGGCTGTCTGTGCTAATACGCCAATTTCTTTTTTAAATCTCACTGTATTATTATTTGCTGAATTTCCTACTTCTGGATATAAATCAAATACTATATGATATAGAAATTTTGTCTTAGGGGCTAGGGCAAATGTATGTTGTGTATACAGTTGGTGAGCATGCCTTGCGTCCCTTAAATGTACATCAAGGTCAATATTATAGAGGTATGGATCTTTGATACTCATATTAATATTTATCCTATGTAGATAAGTGCGTATATAAAAAAACGGAAGTAACTATTAATTACTTCCGTTTTAAAGCCAATCAGTTAAGTTTTATTAAACTTGTGTTCCGCCTGCCGCTGCCGCTAACGCTCTGGTTGTTGTTTCACCAATACCGTTAATATCTTCGTCAGCACCAAACTGTATAGCATTATCATAACGAATGCTTAGTGTTGTAGTAACTGCTTCGTTAGTTGCATATGCTAGTGTGTTGTAGTTTGCTGATTCAATATAGCAACCTACTAAATGGAATCTGTCAATTACATTTGCACCGTTAGCACCGTTACCACCATCTAGTATCTCAATTCTAGTTTGGAATTTGTAGCTACCACTTGAAACTGCACTAGACTGTTCGAAGAAATCAAACTGTCTTTGTAACTGTTGTCCAATAATCTTTTGAACATTGTTATTAGCATCTTCACGTAGTGTAAGTGTTACTGGTTCCCAAGTATGCTTACCTGCAAGGTATGCTCTTGAGTTGTATGAATCTAATGTCATTTGTTCAAAAGTTACATTTGGTCTTGTAACGTCTTGAACTTGTCTTGAAATTTCTCTAACACCGTCTGGACCCCCAGTAGTGCCAAAGTTATCTAAAAATACCCTGAAACGATATTGTAACTTAGGCATCAATAAAGATGAGTTAGAATTCGCGCCTTCTGTGGGTATCGAAATGTTTTGTAAAGTTGTGATTGGCATTTTTTCTATTCTCCTAATACATTATTATTTATACGTTTCTGAGGGGCAATTTCTTACCCCTCATTAAGTACGTATATTATCCTAATGCCGCAATTTCCCCTGTATTTTTAAGTCTAAGCGGTATGTAAATAAATTCAATTGCTTTGACTGGTTCTATAGCTACATCTAAGTAAAGCTCGTTTTTATCAATCCTTGCTGGTGTGTTATTAGATTCATCACACACTGTAACAAAGTCATACAACGCTCTTAAACTTACAAGTTCTAGCATAAGCTGATCTGCCGCCGCTTTGATTTGATCACGTGTAATCTTATCATTTGGCTCAAACAAATATGGTTTAGCAAGTAGCTCAAGCTGTCCACGTAAGTATACAACTAGTCTAGCAACATTGATTCTATCTAATGCACTTGCATTTTTAGCACGAGTCTTTTGACCAAATACAACTAATCCTGCTCCGCTCATAAACGTAATTGGATTAATCTTATTTGAGTACAATGTATCACGCTGTCCTGTGTTTAATGCAACTGCTTTAAATTCGCCTTCGCTAGTAATAAAACCACTTGAAGTTGCGTTCGATACTCCACCACGTCTTGTTCCAGCTGGTGCAAACCAGGGGAACGCCACTTGGTCGTTTAGTACTATTGTACGTAGTGCCATATGACTTGCTGGAACAACAATGTTGTTGCCTGCATTATCGCTTGTAAATCCTGCTGGATAGTACATTCCAAGATACTCATCAAAGCTTACTGCTCCGTTGTCATTATCTTCTAGTGCAGTTCTAACATTAGTTGCCCACTCATTAAGCGATGTTGCATCTGGTGTTAATCTAAATGGTGTGTCGCCTACAACAAATGCTGTTAAGCGTCTGTCAGTATTTAAAGTAATCATTTCACCAATTAGTTCTGGATAACCTGGGCAAGCTAGCAAGTTAAACTGACGTGATTCTTCGTCACGTATGTCAGTGTTGCTATTGACCATTGCTTGTAAAGCCTGTACTACAGATTTACGTTGTGCATGACGCCCAAATGTTCCTGAACCATCTTCAGCATTTCCTGAATCAGTTACCCAACGATGTGGATAGTAAGCCGCCATTGAAGCATCACCTTGTCTAGTGTTAAGTGCAGTTACATCAATTGCATTTCTTACAAATTTCTTAACGTTAAATCCGCTTCTACGTAGATTCCAAAGAATCATACCTTGTGGATATAATGCTGGATCAGGTGCATCTGGATCTAAGAAATCACTAGTAAGCAGTTCAGCTATTGTGCTTGAAGGAGCATTACTAGTTGTTCCCCCTGTTGCACCAAATCTTGCATCTGCAAAAAGTACACCATTTTCTGTAGTTTGATCTGCTTTATCTAACAGTACCCATTTAGAAGTAGTACCGTTCCATCTGTAAATTCCTGGATAATCTTCAACACTAGCTGTGCTAATCCAAATATCTCCATCAACTAAAGCTGTTAAGTCTGATTGTGTAGTAGGCTCTTTTGCCGCTACAATCGGACCTGCTGGATCACAGTTTGCATATGCTCCACTGTAATTATGATAACCAACCCATGTAGTTCCGTTATGAATCATAAGGTCTACTTCGTCTACAACTGAACTATACCATAATGTACCATTTTCAGTTAAGCTAGTTGGTGCAGTGCTTGAAGCTGTGTAAGTTAATTCTTTCCAGTTTGAAGCTACCCAATCACTTGCAGTATCGCCTGTTGGTGCAGTATATAAATTAGCTGTACCAGTACCGTTTGCAAAATTATAAACAGCAAAGCCAATTAGTGCTAATCCACCATCTGTGTCTTTGATTCTAATTTCGCCACCTAGTTTGTGGGAAATTTGTATTTTGTTACTTGAGTCAACTATTGCTGTAATGTTTTGGAAACCTGCGGCATTAATTGCTCCTGCAATTACATCTGCATCACTTGATGCGCCTGTAGCAGTAACACTAATAGTTTTCATAGCGTCTAAAGCTTGTTGATTTGCTTTTGACTCTTGCATATTAAATGCATATGCTTGACTACTTAATTGTGTGGTTACTGCACTAGAAGTAATTTTAGTTGCTCCAGTAGCCGCTCTTTGGAAAATTTTGCTATTAGCAATAATCGGGCTTACTTCTTCAACATTTGTATTAACATACAAATCACCTAATGCGATACCTGCTCCGCCACCTGATTTATCAAGTGCAAATAGTGCGGCATGGTTTGTATCATAAATTGGTGCTGTAATTGTTGACCAAAGTTGCGTAGAAGTGGCATACTTCTTTACTTTGTAATTTGCGCCACCGTTTGGAGTAGTTGTTTTAATCCAAAGGCTTCCTGTTGGTGCAGGTTCTGAATCACCTGACTTATACTGAGGTACACTTGTATGCGGTGCAATAGTAAGCTTAGGTGCTTCATAAGTTGCCGCAGATACACCAGTATCTGTAAGTATAGTCCCTGTACCGTTAGCAATAACAACATCTGCACCAGTTGAATAAATTTCTAGTGCTCCGTCTACTGCCGCCGCTGTAATTCCTGCAATAGATGCAGTATTAATATCTGAAGCCAAAGCTGTAACTGTAGTACCAGCTAATGTAACAGTAGTAGCATTAATTACCACTGTATTTCCGTTACTTAATGTAGGATTAGAAGCTGTGCCTGTCACTACTGGATGGCTAGCTGACCAGTTGGTCGATCCAACTTCAACCCATGCTCCTGCCGCTACACCTGCTCCAGAATTTCCTTTTGACTTAAAATAAAATTTGTTAGTTGTAGTTGTTGCAACAACTGCATAATCACCAATTGCTCCTACAGAAGCTTTTGGTATGCCAGATGCTATGTTGCCAACTAAGTCTGTTAACTTAGTAATTACTTTTGGTGTTTGTGAAGAAAAGCTTTGGCCGCCTGTTGTAGTGATTGCCGCCGCATTCCATTCTAAAATACCAAACAAGCTATTAAGTGTATCAAACCAATGTGCGCCATCTGCTGGCTCACCGCCTGGTGCTGTTGCACTTGCTTGTAGTTTGCCTAAATCTAGGTCTGCTCTAACAACATATGCTCTGTTTGTTACGCCTAGTAAAGAGTATGCTGTTTGTAGTCCATACTCGTTTAACTCTCCGCCATGTATCATATTGCCGTTTGAGTCTGAATAAAATTTTGGATCGCCGAATGTTTCACCAAGCTCTCTTTGGCTGGTGATCAAATAAGGCTTACCAGCGTTTGCTTTTAGTGTTCCCGCTGCCGTTCCTGCGCCTGAACTGCTTGTCTTGTTAGAAGCAGTAGCGACAAAAATCATTGGTACCGTACCAGCCGCCGCTGGGGTGTAGAATGATTCGTCAATTACTTTGACTTCTACGCCTGGTGAAGTTAATGCCATTTTAGTTCTCCTGTTGGATATCGTTTTACTAACTGTATTTATGTCTATAGATTAATTTCACCCTATATATTAGCATAAAAAAGGGACCAAAAAGGTGAGCTAAATACAGTATGCGTCCTTTATGCAAATGTAAGCAACGGCCTGCGGCCATAAACTATTATAAAGATGGTAAACCCTACTATAGAAAGCTGTGCGAAAAATGTTTACGCAATGGTCTTAATCATGGAGTGCCTAAGTGGCAACAATATGGTTATGAAAAAAAAGAAGTTTGTGAAAAATGTAACTATAAAAGCAAACACTCAGAAGTATTTAATGTTTTCCACATAGACGGGGATTTAAATAATTGTAGACCTACAAATTTAAAAACAATTTGTGCTAACTGCCAGCGTATTGTACAGAAGCAAGGGGTTCGCTGGAAACAAGGTGACCTTCGACCTGACTTTTAAGATCTTGTATAGTCCCATCATTATACAAAATTGCATCAAAATGGTTATTAGTATCAATCCATTTATATTCACTAGCATGTATATCATATGCAGACATTAAATCACTTCCTGTTTGGTTATCTAATATTGCTTGACCAAACCATTCAGGATCTGTACCACGTTTTACTTGCCAAATTTCTCCGCCAAGATCTCTAATAACATTTTGTTCATTTCGAAATCTCACATCAGGAATAACAAATTCTTTAGTAGGATTGTTAATTATTTTTTGTTTTACCATGCTTACCCATATACCATCGTAAAAGCCATTACGCATACAATCAGTGCCAAACTCTTGTAAAACTAACCTAGGTGTAATTTCACGGCCTGTTTCCTGTGTCCAAAACTGGTCAACTTGTTCTCTCCATTGCCTAGATATATGACTATCACCTTCTAGCATATCCCTATCCCAACTGAATAGTTCAGCTACTGCATCTTTTAGTTTATCTGCAAATGATATTTTTTCAAAACCGTACTCGTCTACAAGATAGTCACTTACTGTACCTTTACCGGAACCAATAAGTCCACAGATACCAATAATCATAAAATGTCTCCTAAGTTTATAGTAGTTATTATATGATAATTTTAGCTTGTTGTCAAGTGGTTTTTAGCCGATTAAAAAGCCATAGCCTTGTCCGCCTGCTACTGCGGTGCTTACTTCTTGCTCTAACTTTTCCATTTCAGCTTGTGCTTCCGATTTAAGTGCATCACCGTTCAAAGTACTTCCGCCCCCAGGACCAGCTATAGTAGCAAATTTACTCCTTGCTTCTCCTAACATGTACTTACATGATGCTAAAGTGTAGTCTTTAATCCATTGCTTTGCAAGATAGTCTGATAGTAATTGTGTGTCTGGTCTGTAGTTATATGCATAAAGCAATAGATCTTCTTCTGCACGTGGACGTTGTAGCAACGTAAGTTTCTTAGTAGTTGTATTCCATTTAAATTCAATAAAACTACCAAACATACGTCCTACTAGCTCTTGATGTTGTGCAAATAAATCATATGTTGCTAATCCGCCTAACTTAGAGCCTGATAGCAAATATGTATTTGTATAGGCCATGTTAAATGGTTCAAACAACGAGCCTCCGTCTGTACCTCCAGTCCTAGAACCTATTGACCTTCTAAATAGCTTTCTTATTTCAATTACTTCATCAGGTAGTATATATTCGTTTTGATCTACTACTGTAGTCAAAAACAAGTATGATTCTTCAACACTATTATCTGATCTTTGTCTAAATTTACTTAAAGCTTTGCTAAGTGCGGTTTCGTAATGAACAGGGTCTAATTCTACATCAATCATGCCACCACCTAAGGACGCATTTACGTAGTCATATACCTCTTGTTTCATTGTTGCTAGCTCAGACATTCTCTACTCTCCATATAGTATTTATCGTTACGATAAATATACATATGCCAAGACTGTCTTTATATAAACCAGAACGCGGTAACGATTTTCATTTTCTTGACAAGCAAATTCAGGAAATGTTCACTGTTGGCGGTACTGATATCAATGTTCACAAGTATTTAGGTGCTAGGAACCCATCATCTGCAGAATCAACGTCTGATCAACCAAGATATGATGCTGTAAAAGAAACTAATATACAAGATCTATTATTTTTAGAAAATAGAGATAGAAAATATGATCCAGACGTATATACAATGCGAGCAGTATACAATGTACAGGATATAGATTTTGATCTAAGCCAATTTGGTTTATTTTTAAGTAATGATACATTGTTTATGACCATACATATTAATAGTTCTGTGAAAACATTAGGCAGAAAAATTATGAGTGGTGATGTAATAGAATTACCACACTTAACAGACGAATACGCTTTAAATGATTATGATGTAGCCCTAAAGAGATTTTATGTTGTAGAAGATGTAAACAGAGCCGCAGAAGGCTTTAGTCAAACATGGTATCCTCATTTATACAGGCTTAAATTAAAGCAGATATACGATACTCAAGAATACAAAGAAATATTAGATTTACCTGCAAGCGAAAACTCAAGCAATACATTAAGAGATGTACTTTCTACGTATGAGAAAGAAATGCAAATTAATAGAGCAGTAGTAGCACAAGCTGAACAAGACGCACCTAAGAGTGGGTTCGACATAAGTCATTTTTACTCTATTGCAACAAATGACGACGGTTCAGTGGCACTACAAACTGCTGACGAAACAGATTTAGATGCTTCTATGATCAATACTACAGCAGACGAAATAGCTGATAGACCAGACAGAGAAGGATATACAGGTTACTTAGTAGGTACAGGTGATGCCGCTCCAAACGGTGCTCCTTTTGGATTTGGAATAGCATTTCCAAAAGATAATAGGAATGGAGACTACTTTCTACGCACTGACTTTTTGCCTAACAGAATGTTTAAGTTTGATGGCAACAGGTGGGTTAAACAAAATGATGATATTAGAATGACACTAAGTAACACATTAGAAAAACAAACACAGAAGGCAAGCTTTATTAATAATACAGCGTCAAGTACAATTAATGGTGAAGTTGTACCAGAAAGACAAAGCTTATCTAAAGCACTTCGTCCAAAAAAGGATAACTAATGCAACATTTTTATGACGGACAGATTAGACGCTATACAACACAAATGATGCGTATTCTAAGTAATTTTCCTGTTATAGACGGAGACGGGCAAACTAAAGAAGTACCTGTAATGTATGGTGACCTTACTAGGCAAGTTGCAAATATTATAAGAGAAAATAGTGAAAATAAACTACCTAGTGCTCCGCGAATAAGTGTTTATATAACAGGATTAGAACTAGATAAAGATAGGTTAACAGATTCAACTTACACTAGAAAAACTAATATACGTGAACGAGCATATGATGAAACTGCAAAAGAATATGTCAACACAGAAGGCAAAGCATATACAGTGGAAAGACTTATTCCTACTCCTTACTTAATGAGGTGTAATGCAGACATATGGGCAAGTAACACTGATCAAAAATTACAATTACTTGAACAAATTTTAGTATTGTTTAATCCTAGTTTAGAAATGCAAACAACAGATAATTTTATTGACTGGACAAGTATTACAGTTGTACATTTAGAAAATGTTCAATGGAGTAGTAGAAGTGTGCCAGTTGGCGTAGACACAGAGATAGATATTGCTACACTTAGTTTTAGTATTCCTGTGTATATAAGTCCGCCTACTAAAGTACGTAAGATGGGCGTCATTACAAATATTATTACAAGTATGTTCGATGAGACAAACGGAACAATCGAAGATGGCATATCTCAACCTCAATTAAATGCATATGACGATACATCATTGCCAGGTAAATCAACTGACTCTAGAGGTTCAAGGGTTGGTTCAACAGCTGGTGGACATTCAGCTAATGTTAACTTTGCCCAATGGACAGTATATGTAAGTCAAGGAAATGCACAGCTAGTTGCTAACGGTATGGTCGGTGTTAAAAACTGGAGAGAAATATTCACTGCACTACCTGGTGTTTATGCCGCAGGAGTAAGCAGAATATTCTTAACAAATGATGATAATTCTATGACTGCTACAGGTACTTTTGCTATTAATCCTCTTGATGAGGGAATGATTGCTATTGATTTTGATACCGATAGTTTCCCTGCAGATACTATTATTACAAGTAGTTCGGGCTCTAGAACATCAGTAGATTATGTTATTGATCCTACAAATTATGATCCTACTCCTATTAAAGTTTCAGGACTTAGATTGTTACTATTAGATAATGTAGGTGATGCAGATGCAACTAATGTTCCAAATGCTTGGGCTAATGCAGATGGTACCGGATTTGTTGCAAAGATAAATGATATTATTGAATGGGACGGCTCCAAATGGAATATTATATTTGATGCATCGGCAACTACAACAACCACATATATAACTAACCTACATACACAAACCCAATACAGATTTAAAAACCAAGAATGGTTATTAAGCATAGACGGAGACTATCCAGTAGGGACCTGGAGGATCGAACTCAGCGGATAATTACTTGTATGAGTGCAAGTATTATATGTAGTGGAGCTTTATTCTATACTCTAAACACGAATCGCTTTTTATTTTTACATCGTAGTAATGGTAAAAAATCTGATGTTTGGGGGTTAGTAGGTGGCACAAATGAAGCAAAAGAAACTCCATGGGAAGGTCTCAAAAGAGAAATAATTGAAGAAATTGGTGAACTTCCTCCTCTAAAGAAAACGTTGCCACTTGAAAGTTTTTTAAGTAATGATAAAAAATTCTTATTCCACACTTATCTTTGTATTGTAGAAGAAGAATTTATTCCGCAACTTAACAAAGAACATGACGGTTTTGCTTGGTGTAGTTTTACTAAATGGCCAAAACCCTTACATCATGGACTACGTAACACACTACAAAGTAAAATTAATCTTACAAAACTTGAAACTGTTTTTCAAACCATTAATTTACTTGACAAATAAGGCAAATAATAGTATAATAGTTATATGAAAGTTCTAGTTCTTGGAGATATAATTACTGACAAATACATCTACGGTACTTCTACACGTATTAGTCCTGAGGCTCCTGTGCCAATAGTGAATCTTACAGATGTTAAAACTTCATTAGGTGGCGCTGGTCTTGTAAGTAGCAATTTAAAAAATTTAGGTGTAGATGTAACATTAGTATCTAATGAACAACCAAAAAGTGTAAAAACTAGAATTATAGCTGATGGACACTACATTACAAGACTAGATGAAGATCAAAAAGCAGACGGAAAAGCTGTATTAAAAAATATTCTCAAAAGTGATTTTTCTTCATTTGATTATGCTATACTAAGTGATTATAACAAAGGTGTATTAGATCACTGTAATGAAATTATAGACCATATTAATAGTTATGGCTGTAAAGTTATTGTAGATCCAAAACGTAATTATACACATTACAAAAATGCATGGCTTGTAAAACCAAATGCAAAAGAATATAAAGAATTTCAGTTTGATAAGCACGAAGGAAATATTATTGTTACAAATGCATCTGGTGCTATTAGAGCAGAGTTTGATGGCGAGCAACATTTTATTATACCTGAACAGGTTGAGGTTAGTGATGTTACTGGAGCAGGAGATTGTTTCTTAGCGGCATTTGTATATGGTCTTACAAAAGGTAAAAACATAAAAGATAGCTTAGAACTTGCATCTAAAGGAGCAACCGAAAGTGTTAAGCACTTAGGAACGTACACGCTTTCATTAGATGATATTGAAGAAACCACTGTGTTTACTAACGGTGTTTTTGATATATTGCACAAAGGACATTTGCATTTACTTCAAGAAGCTAGTAAACTAGGAAGTCGTCTTGTTGTAGCAATTAATTCAGATGATAGTGTAAAAAGATTAAAGGGTAATGATCGCCCTATTAATGATGTAAAAAAACGCACTGAACAATTAGCAATGTTACCTTGGGTTGACGAGGTACATGTTTTTGATTATGATACTCCTTATGAACTTATAAAACATATAATGCCAAGTATAATTGTAAAAGGAGGCGATTATACTACAGATACAGTTGTAGGTAATGACTTAGCAGAAGTGAAAATTATTCCTACGTTAGAAGGTTATTCTACAACAAAAATAATAGAGGATATTAAATGACAAAAAAGGTAGTAATTGATAATGCTGTGCCAAAAGAAGTGTTTAAAAAAATCCAAGAACATATGTTAAGTTTACAATACAATTGGCATTATGGAGAAGGTGTAGCAGATAAAGGCGATGTTGGTAACTTTCAATTTGTCCATACAATACATGAAGGTTATTATATGGATCGACCAAATGACTATCAGGTAATATATCCTGTCATGGATGTGTTGGGTCCTCAATTACTAATAAGGGTAAAGGCAAACTTACTTACAAAAACAGATACAAACGAAGTACATGGCATGCATAATGACACAGTTATTCCAGGTGCATTAACTGCGGTATACTATTTAAATACTAATAATGGATACACTATTTTCGAAGATGGAGACAAAGTCGAAAGTGTTGAGAATACATTGGTTATTTTTCCTGCAAAAATTAGACATAGTGGTGCTAGTTGTACAGACAAACTTAGAAGAGTAGTAATTAATTTTAATTTTATACCTTGGAGAGATGATCCTAAATGGCATGCACTAATGGATGACGAAGATATAAGATATCGGAATCATTGGGAAAAGGACATGCAATTACCTTATGATAACAACGGAGTGCCGTGTAAATGAGAATACTAGTAACTGGATATAAAGGATTTATCGGAAAAAATTTATCTAACTATTTGCTTACCCAAGGACATGATGTGGAGGGTTGGGAGTATATAGATAATACTGTGCCAGATCCTAGTTCATATGATTGGGTCATTCATCTTGGTGCTATTACAAGCACTACATATACAGATGTAGATCAAATAATTGAACAAAACTTTGAAAATAGTATGCGTATGTTGCAGGTTTGTGAAAATTATGGAACTAATTTTCAATATGCTTCTAGTGCTAGTGTTTATGGTCCTACTACACATTTTACAGAAAATGGACCTTTACTTCCTCAATCTCCGTATGCATGGTCAAAATATTTATTTGACCGATTTGTAATTAAACATATTGAAGAATTTACTGTGCTTGTACAAGGATTTAGATATTTTAACGTATATGGACCTGGCGAAAATGATAAAGGAAGCCAAGCATCTCCTTGGACTAAGTTTAGATTACAAGCGTTAGATGAAGGAAAGATTGATGTATTTGAAGGTAGCAGTGAGTACAAACGTGACTTTGTCTGTGTTGAAGATGTTTGTAAAGTACATCAAAAAATGTTGACTGTCGATGCAAGCGGCATCTACAATGTTGGAACAGGAAATCCAGAAAGCTTTGAAAACGTAGCTAGAGAAATTGCAAAAAAATACGATGCTACAATTAATTATATTCCAATTCCAGATAATATTAAGCCTCAGTACCAAAAATATACTTGTGCAAATCTAGACAAATTAAATACTGTGATTGAAATGGATTGGAAAGGTATAAAGGAATATATTAATGCTACAGAATAACGGAGATCATAATATACTTTGTCCGTTTGGACCTATGATTTATGAAAGTAAAATAAGTGAGGAAGATATAAAATTTGTAAAAAGTTTTGCAGAAATAAATAGAGATTCTGCATCGCAAGGGTCTGCTTTATCAGGAAATATAAAAGAACAACGAGGTAATGAAAAAGCTGATCCAAAAATGCTATCTACTATGATGGAAGTACTACGTCCGCATATTATAAATTGGATAATTGCTGATGACCAAAGAAAGTTAATTAATGCAGGTGCTTCTAGCGAAGAAAAAATTATGATAGAAACAGTTGACTATGACAGCATGAAATGGCATTTAGGAAATGGTGTATGGTTTAATTTTATGAAGCAACACGAATTTAATCCTTTGCATTGCCATACAGGTACGTTAAGCGGTATTATAATGGTTGAAGTTCCGGAAGTAATAGCTACTGAACCCGATATATTTCCTATGGATTCTAATGCAAGATGCCCTGGACAATTAGAATTTGTGCATGGTAGTTATGGCGCAGGCGCACATAGGATTATTCCTAAAACTGGACAAATTTTTGTATTCCCAGCAGAACTAAGGCATCAGGTTTATCCATTTCAAAGTGATGTAGAAAGAATTACTATGAGCTGGAATGTTTTTGATATTTCGTTTGATAAGAAAAAGGATATGTGGAACTAATGAAAGAACCTACAAGATTAGAAGGACATGTACCCAAAGGTTGGGGCTATGAATTAATATGGGCAACTAACGACAAGTACTGTGGTAAGATAATGGTATTTGAAAAAGTAGGTGCAAAGTTTAGTATGCATTTTCACAAAGAAAAAGAAGAAACATGGTTTGTTAATAGCGGAAAATTTATCGTAAGATGGATTGATACTTCTAATGCTACGTTACACGAGAAAGAATTAAAAGAAGGTGATGTTTGGCATAATCCTCCTTTACAACCTCATCAGTTAGAATGTTTAGAACCTATGAGTTCAGTAACTGAAGTTAGTACAGCTGATTCAGTAGAAGATAATTACAGACTTATTCCAGGCGACAGTCAAAGTAAAGAAACAGAAAATGGTTGAAATAAGTTGGAGTGACGACTATGATCCTAGTCCTAATTATATCGCACCTAAGTGTGTAGTAGGATTAGATAGAGATGGTGTAATCAACAAAGATCTAGGCACATATTGTTACAAAATAAAAGACTTTGAACCTATTCCTGGTAGCATAGAAGCTATTGCTAAACTACGCAGATTAGGTCATAAGATTACAATTATCACAAATCAAGGTGGTATTGAAAAAGGATTATTTACGCAAGAAGATGTAGATAACGTACATAAGCATTTGTTTGAATTACTAGGTAAAGCTGGTTGCACTAGTATAGACGGAATCTACTATAGTGCTAGTAGCAGAAAAAATGATATGTACGCGAAGCCTAATATAGGAATGTTCAAACGATGTGAAAAAGAAATACCACACGTAAAGTTTGCACAAGGTTTTTATGTTGGTGACAAAATTACTGATTTAAAGGCCGCAATGAAAATAGGTGCTATTCCTATCTTAGTACGCACCGGATATGGTGAAGAAACAGAAAAATTATTAAATAGATTTACTTACAAAGCAATAAAAAAGCGTACCAAAGTTTTTGATACGCTTTCTGACTTTGTAAAAAGTTTAGAAAATTAAGCTTGAGCTTCACCCCATTTAATAATAATATTCGAATTAATATCTGAGCCAGTCACTTTATACACATTAATAGCTAAAACGTCAGGTCCATTAGGAAATGTTCCTCTGCCACCTAATGGCGTATTTGTTAACTCTTTCAACTGAGCAAGATCTAGTGTAGATCTCTCTCCAGGCACAGCAATAAATGAGAACACAGTTTCTCCAGGCTGAGCAAACGGTGGTTGTTCAAATGTTGCTTCAATTGTTCCTGATCCTAGTGCAAGTGTTCCAGTGAATGCGTTATTAAATGATATTTCATAAAAAGTATAACTTGCCCACGTAGTTGATGTAATATTACTTACATAAGTGTTAGCAGGGAACGTACCTCCACCGCTTATTCCTGTAATAGCAGTACCAACTACTGTACCCGCACTATCTACACTTGCTGTAGTTAAGTAAGCATAGTTTTTATTAACAAGTGCCGCGTTGTAAGCAATAGTATAGTGATCAATTGATCCTCCTGGTATACTACCTGTTGTATTTTTAGAAAGTCTAAAGTATCCCCAGTTATTACTGGATGGAATATATCCATCTACAATAGTTGTATTAGCTGGTATATGTGTACCTGTAATAGATTTACCTAGTACAAAATTTATATCATTACTACCAAATACCGCTCTATAGTCTGATCCACTAACCTCTACATATCTACTACCAGGCCAGTTAGAATATGTACCGCTGTTTACTTGTGCAGTAAGAGCAGCCACAGATGTCATATTAGCAGTTGTAGCTGATTCACCTGTTGTCCAAGTAACACCACCACCTGATGCTATCTGAGCAAAACTAGGTTGTCCACCTTGTGCAACTCCACTCAATCCTGACCAATTTACATCTGAGGGGTTAAGTGGATAATTTTGAGGATTAAGCACACCTTCAACAACAATACCACCGCTTCCTGATTCTGATGTAACTTCAAGACCCATCAGCAATAGCTGAGCACGATTAAGTAGTTCTCTTTCTCCTAAATCACCTGTAATAGCATTAGAAACACTAGGTGCTAAACGCATCATAAATGCAGTCTGTTTTGTAGTACTAACAGCAATACCAGTTTCAGCATAACTAAAAATATATCCACGATCTTCATCAAATCCACCGTCTGTTAGGAACGCACTACCCCAATGACTAATTAATGGAGTAATTGTTTGTGATATAATTATTACACCGGTCCTTGCATCGTGTGTAGTAGCAGGACCTCCTGTATAACTACGTTCTGCTCCTGCTTGGAATGTAAGTAAGCTAGCATTTCTAGTAACTCCAGTCAATGTATTTGTTGCCTTATTATTAGCTGTGTATGTCATTACTTCGTTATCAATATACACTGTGGCTTGATATGGAAAGAAGCTACTATCTTCTAGTTCGATAGTTGTTTGATTGTTTGTCATTGCTGTCTTAAGTTTACCTGGAGGACCTTCGTTTGTTACTTCGTACCTAACAGGCAAGTTACCTGAACGCATAAATGCTTCTGTGTTTACGTTTGAATTACGCATTCTATGTGCAAAAACAAAGTTACCGTCTGCACCTCTAACCATCCAATCAATAAATCCAGCACCATACCAAGTATATTGTATTCCAATCATTTGCATTTTAGCTATATCCATATGATAGCCACTTGGTCCTGTGCCGTCTAATTTATCTAAATTAAACTCACTTTGTTTTGCTTTTTTATCTCTTACTAGTGCTACTTTAGCTCCTGTAATATCAATTACGCCGCGCCAGTCTGGTGTTATTGTGCAACTAGTATCGTTGGTAACATTTGTAACTACATGTGTCATACCTTTAATAATAATTCTATCGCCAGCTGTTAATTGATCTCTAAATCTTGTATTTGTACCTGTTACTAGGTTTGAATCTTGGCTAAGTGCTATTGTTCCGGCAATCTGTTTTGTACCAGTACGCTGTACTGCACTAATTTGTGTACCATCAAATTCCCATAAAATTCCGTTTTGGTCATCAAATATTCCTGAACGCACAGTTGCACCGTGCCAACTTACAACACTCATTTGTGCTCCAAAGCCTAATACTGCTGTTGTAGCACCCAGCCTTCTTTTCGATCTAACTTTAAAAGTTCTTTCGTCTACAACAGATACAACAGTGTAATCAAATTCTTCACCAACTGCTGTGTCAGGTCCACTGTTATAACCTTCTGTTTCAATACCTAATAAACGTATTACGCCGCCTACTTGTACCCCATGATCATTGTCATCAGTGACCACTGTAATTAAACTATCAACTTCAATATCCTCAGCTACTACACTTTGTAGATCATAGCTTGGTGCAAACAATGCACCTGTGGTATACATAATACCTTTACCTGACTGATATCTAATATATTTTTTACTTTGACGTATTGCTTGAGCACCATGTTGTGGGCCTCCTGTCCCAAGTTGCACACCTCCATCATACGGTCTATGTACAAAGAAACTGTCTGGTCTTGGGTAAACTATACCACTAACAGGAGAAACTGATACATCAATTGCACCTGTAGTACGTGCTTGATATCTTAGTGTATTTGATGTGGGAACTTCTGTTGCAAAGAAAGAACCTCCAGCTAAAGCATGATTGTTTGATCCACCATCATCAGATGTGATACTAACAATAAATGTATCTCCAGGCACTAGTCCATGTGCATTAGGAAATGATACATTTAATGTTGCCAAGGCCGCATAACTTACTGTTTGATTGACAGCTATAGTTCCTGTTGTAGCTTCTGACATTGTTACCGTAGATATAATATCTATGTTAGTTCCTGGGTTAGCAATAGTATACGTACCTGTTACTGCTGTTATTATATCTCCACCGACAGCATCCACATATAGTTCTAAATCGTGTAAAGGACTGGCTCCATCAAGTGTTGTGCCAGGAATATTAATTCTGTCTCCAACCTTATAACCACTTCCTCCGTTGAATACTGTTATGTTATCATATGAACTAAAGTTTCTTCTTATATTAAATGTAGCATTAGTGCCTGTGTTTGGAACATTAGTACCTGCTACACTATTATATGGTCCTGTTGGTTGTGAGGCTGTACCTGCAATGGTTATAGCAGTTATCGCTCCAGCGGCTTCATTACTTACTTGTGTAATAGTAATTGTTGCATCATTAGCAGGACTTGCGCCTCTTAAATTTGAACCTGGTATTACTAACTGTTGTCCAACAGCATATCCTGAACCTGGAGTTTGTATACCATCTGTAAGGTCAACAGTATAGTCTCCTTCTCCAAGTTCAACTCTAAATGTAGCACCTGTTCCTTGTCTATTTGAGCCTACAACTCCTAATGCTGTCCTTCCATTCACTGCTGTACCAGTAGTAGTATATGTTAAGATTGCACCATTTGCATCAACACTAGCTATGGTACCTGTAATATCGTTTATTGGAGAACTTCCACCTAAACCAGTGGCATTACCTGCAATAGTAAATGTTTCTCCTACAAGATAGTTTAATCCGCCGCCACCTGTAACCTGATAGCTTGCTCCTGTGACTTGTACTGTAAATGTAGCATTTCCGTCACCTCCTGCGGTATTAGAAGTAAATGCAACATTTGTAAATGTTTCGTCTCTTTGCGGAGCATTTGTTGTAGTAAATGCAATGCCAGTAATCCTTCCAGCTAATCCCACAGAACCAACATCGAATGTTATAGCACTTGCTCCACCGTTACCTAAAACACTATCTGCAATAGTCACAGTTGATCCCTGAGCATTACCTAATCCAGGAGTAGCTATAGTAATATCTTCTAAATCAATATCTCCTGCTGTTGATATAGTGCCTACGTCCATTGTAAAAGCGGCTGCACCGCCACCTCCTAGCGAACTATCTTGAATTGTAATTGTGTCGCTTACTGAGTGTCCTGATCCTATTGTTTTTACTACTACGCTAAGAACAGCACCAATAGCGTTGACCGTGATGTCAAATGTTCCAACTACTCCTGATCCAGTACTTGTACCGCTAACATTAGTATATGTGCCAGCCGTTCTTGATGCATCACTAGCACCAAAGTTAGTCATAGTTTTATGGCCGCCTGCTGGCTGTACTATAATGTCAAATGTTGCTCCACCTCCGCCTGAAGAGGCAGTAACACCTGAGTATGTACCTGGAGTTCTATTTGTAGGTGTTTGTGTTAAGTTAGTTAAACTTAGGATTTCACCTCCTGAGCTAACTGTATTAACTGTAACATAGTTGTTATGTGTTGCACTACCTCCTGTAGGTTGAATTACATCACCTCCTAATACTATGCTATCACCAACGACATATCCTGATCCGCCATTATTTATAGTAACACCAGTATAAGTTGTGTTTAAATATTCAACATTAAAGCTTGCATTTGTGCCTGCATTACCATACGGATTATGAGAAAGTGGTGTTAATATAGCAAATCCATTAAAGCTTAATCCGCTTATTGTTGCTGTATTAATGTCACCGTCACTATTAACAGAAGTTACAAATATTGTTGCATCATTAGCTGGTGTTTCTCCGCCTAGCAAATTACCTAGGACTTTAATAGTATCTCCTGCTACATAACCGTATCCGCCATTTGCTACACTATTCAATACGTAAGTGTTACTTGAATCCCCTGAAGGAGATATATTAAAAGTAGCATCTGCTCCATTAGCTGATACATTTGAACCGCTTATTTCAGTATAGTTTACAACATTACCAATTCTTGTATTAACAAAATTACCGCTGAACTGTACTCCTAGTCCTGAAGCACCAGTACCTATTGTTTGCACATATATTGCTGTACCGTCTCCTCTATCAACAGCCATATTTGCAGCCAAACCTGCTGTGTCTGTAACTTGCAAAGTATCAGTGTTTGGTGCCGCATTTGCTGTTGTAGTCAAAGTTAAAAATGTTCCGCCGCCTGCACTTGTATCAATAATTTGTGTTACTTGTGAACCAGCAGGGATACTAGCTTGTGTTAATGGAGAACCTACTTCTGGTGCCGCGCCGTCAAACGGTAAAATAGTGCTTCCACTTGCTACAGCTAATTGTGTCGTAAAACTTCCCGATGAACCATTACTAGCTATAGTAAATGTTGGCTGACTTATTGATGCTCCAGTATAAAATCCAGCTTTGCGTAATTGACAGTATGTTGTAACTAAAACTTCACCGTTATTTGTTCCTACTTTGGCCTTTGCATAATAGTTAAAAGTTTTATCACCCGTTACGCTATTAATTACAAATGAGCCTTCTGCTCTAGCGGCTCCAACAACACTATCTTCTAATGCTTTAATTGTAATAGGTTGTCCGTCTTCAAATCCGTGTGCAACTACTGTAGTGACAGTAATTAAACTAGCACCTATGCCTCCAGTACCTGTACTTGCGTCAGTCGTTACATTTTGTACTGCTGTATTTGTTGCAGGTATTTCATAAACACTTGGATACCCTCTAAGTGTACCTATAGCTGACCATTTAGTAGGCTGTAACCCATATTCGAAGTCAGCGTCAAGCATACTAAGAGGATGGGCAATACGCATACGCTCAATTGCATCAGTACCAAAATCATATGGTCTTACTTGTACAACACTTTTCCCATTTTCTACTTTTTCTACAAAAACTTGTAGATGATCAGTTGCGTCATGAGAGGTAGTATTGTAATTAAAATATATTCTTGTAATTGCATCAGTTGTTTGTAAGTATGTTCCAAAATCAGAATCATAACCTTTGGTAATTAATTTTGCTGTACCACCGTTTTCTGCATTAGAAAAGTTATATATGATTTCATTTTTTGTTGTGTTAGTAACAAGTAATAATTCGTCTAAACCCCAACGACCTTGGACTTTAATATTTCCTACTCCTGTATCTACTAAAACAGGGAGCTGATCTAATCCTAAATTTATTACATTTATGACTATTCCAGCAAGTTCGTTTATCCTAACTATAGCACCAGCTTCTGCATTGTCGCCAGTTGTATCTGTAGTTTGTATTACCTGTGTTTGATTACCAGAATATGCACTATTTGTAAATAAAAAGTCTCTAATTATATCTCTAATTTTTTCATATGTTTTTACTTCAGCTTGTCTATCACCATCGAATTGCGATACAGTACCTTCCCAAAAATCACTAGCGACTTTCCTTGTTTCTTCATTTCCGCCATATCTTAAGTCCCATGCCCAAGCATCGATAACTTTTCCTATTTCTGTTTCCCACTGTGTTACACTATAAGTATATCCTGAAAATCCTGTGGCTCCTGCTGTAACTTGCGCCTCTATCCATGCAACCGCTTCTTTTTGTAAGTAATATTTGTTCCCCCAAAGCAAAGCATATGCATTTGGATATACGTATCCTGTTGCACTCATTCCTGGCTTAAATACGTAATTTTTTATTTGTGTCTTTGCCATATTCTTTTAAATCCCAAATGCTATCGCAAACGCTGTTGATGTTTCATCTACATATTTTTTGTTTGGCACTGCTGTTACTCCTGATACTGCGCCACTTAGTGTTGCGGTTGTAAAAGATGCTGTTGATGGTGTAGTTGCACCTATTGTTGTATTATCAATTGTACTGTTATTTATAGGTCCTACTATTCTTCCGTTTACACTATCGACTAACAAAGTACTGTTATCTGAATATACAGAGCCATTAAGATCTCCTGTTACTCCGCCAGTAGCTGATATCATACTAGCAACACTCATTGTACCGCCAATATTTGCATTTCCTACTACGCCCAAACCTCCGGATACTTTTAAAGCACCAGTTGAAACACTTGTACTTTGTGTAGTATTTGTGATACTAACTTCACTAAAGTTTCTTGCTTGATCTAAAACTGTAATTACACCATACACTGTACCATCTACATTACCATAATACAATGTGTCTGGTGCAGATAAAGGAATAGTCCATGTTAGTCTTCCTGAGCTTTTTCCTTGTGCAGAGTCTCCAACTGTACTATCACTGTGCCTTAAACCACTACTATAAACTGCTGTTGATCCAGGTGTAACACTACTAAAGATTTTAAAAACTAAAGTTGTAAATGCTAAATCTATTGTAGATGTTTGATTTCTATATACGGTTATGCCAGGTTGATTATTTAATTGGCCATCAAATCTGAAATTGCCTGCGGCTTCCACAAAGTCGTAATCTGCCGCTAATCCTGCTTCAGAATTATCTACAGATAAAGTTAAAGTACTAGCAGATATATTTCCGTTAGCGTCTACTGTAAAATTAGGGCTCTTGAACCCGTATTCTGATCTAAAAGGCGTATTAACTGTCGTTGGCATTCTTTACTCCATATAGTATATTTAGCCTAGTTATGAATGTCAACTAGTTAATGGATTTTGGTTTTGAAAGTAATTTGCAGTGTAAATAAACTTCGCACCTTCATATCCTGTTTTAGCTGTTATAAGTAAGTCAACATATGATTGATTTACTGTGACTGACAGGTCTACAAGATCGTTGCCTAAATTGCTACGAGAAAATGCATTTAGATTAGCATAGTCTACACCTACTGCAACAATACACTTGATTATTTCTTTATTAGCATTGTTATAGTCTATTGAGATTGTAAATTCTGCTGTGCTAAATTCACCTGCATGCCAGCGTTCTACTTGTGTATTTGTATAAGCTTGTTTCCATGGACCATTATGAGAGGTAGCACCATTATTGCGAAGAAGTAATGTTTTTTTAATTCCGTCTTTAAAGTAATTTGCAATGTTAAACATAATGATCCTTTGTCATTATATTTATCAGTTATTTACTATGATTAGTTTTCCAAATTCTGGCAAGTATAGATACTCAATATCACTGGTAGCAAGTGTGCGTATTGCATCATCAAGGGTTTCTACTAATGGTTCACCGCCTAAGTTAAAACTTGTGTTAAAAATAATTGGAACGTTTGTTTTATCTTTAAATGCTTTAATAATATCGTAATAATGTGGATTTTGATCTCTACTTACAGTTTGAATGCGACAAGTTCCGTCTACATGGATAATTGCAGGAATTTTTTCTTCTACACCTTCTTGACAATTTACAGCATACATCATTGTAGGACTGCTATCCATTCCTCGTAAATCAAACCAATCATGTGCATCTTCTTCTAGTATACTGCCAGCAAAAGGCCTGAAATATTCTCTACGTTTTACTGCATTTACAAAATCTTTTCCGTCTTTATAAGTAGGGTCAAACATCAAGCTTCTATTACCTAATGCACGTGGTCCATTTTCTGATCGCCCTTGAAAACAAGCAACAATATTTTTTGTAGTCATAAGTTCGACTACATCTTCATGATTTGCATCTTTAATTTCAGCATCATATTTTTCAACTGTGCTATAAATTTCTTGTTCTGAATATTCATATTTAGGACCTAAAAATACGTTATCTGCTCTTGCATTAACTTTTGTATCTTGGGATACTTTATAATGCTGAAGTAATGCCGCACCCATTGCTGTGCCTGCATCATTAGAAATAGGCTCTACATAAATTTCAATGCCTTCATCTTTTAAAGCTTCTAAGTAATGATAATTAGCTACACAGTTTAAACCGTATCCTCCGCTTATCACAACTTTTTTACATCTTGATTTTTCAACAGCATGTCTAATTAGCTTTACTACTGCTTCTTGTGTTTCTTGTTGTACAGCATATGCTAAGTCTCTTCTATTTTCTAAGTAAGTAACATCTTCCTGATCAAATGCTAATTCTTCGTTATCTAACTCTGCATACATTCCTTTGTTAACAACAGCTCCATTAGGATATCTTGGTACTATTAAACTTCTACTAGTTGTTGGAATTGGTAGTGTTACTTCGTTATCCATAATAGCAGGAATATTATCGTTAGGTTTACCGTAGGGTGAAAGGCCCATAGTTTTACCTGCTTCAATAGCTTGAAAGCCACAGTATTCAGTAACAGCTTCATATGCTTTAACAATTCCTGCACGATCATGAATAAAAGCAGTATAATTTGTATTAGGCTCGCCCCAATTAGTGGCATCCCAATTATCAACTACTGCACCTGGTATAGCTTCTCTTGCACCTATACTTTTGTGTAGAGTTTTAAATTTATCAGGATACTGACATTTGTAAATACTTTCTGTTTCCCAAATAGTCATACTATTGCCCTCGTGGGTCAATGGAAAAAACGTACCAGCTCCATCAACAATAACCGCTACAGCTTCGTCAAATCCTGATCTATAAAAAGCCATTGCCGCATGCATTTTGTGATGATACATTGCTACATCAATTACTTCTGCTCTGCTTGATGGATCTTGTGTATGCAATAAACCTATTTTTCTAGCTAAACCTGTGTAAACATCTTCACCAGAGTAATCTAATTTACCAGCAGTTTCTTCTAATCCAGTAGTATGTGCAATTACTAAGTAATCTAATCTGTCAGTATATTCTTTTATTTTAAGAATACTAGCCAATGGTCCGCCATCGTATTTTAATCTAGTAAGTCTTTCTTCTTCGATACTAAAAACAATTTTGCCATCTTTTAACAAACATACACCTGCGTTATGTCCTCTAGCTATTCCTGCGATCCATATTGGTTTAGTCATTTAATATCCTGTTGTTTGCATTAAGTTTATATCATTTTCAAAACAATAATTTCTTACTTGCTCTCTAAAGGTAAACAAATCTATGTCCGGCACTGATTTATAAATGCTGTTTATGCCTTTGATTATACTACTTTGTTTATCATTAAATTTAATATTTTTCTTCAAAGCTGGCAACAATATTTCCAATAGCCACGAAGCCGCGCCGTCTGTAGAAGGATGAGGATCCCACCAATAAGGTTGCTGTTTCTTTGTAGAAGCATTTGTGTTACCAAACTTGTATACACGATTAGAGTCGGTTAAGAATTGTTCCTTTCCTAATTTTTGTCCTTCCCAAACATGATTACCAATAGGTTTTAACCAATACTCTTTATTATCATTCCATATCATGTTTACATAATGTTCAAATTCAGGATATCTTTCTAGTAGATTACCTTCTGCATCAGTTGATTCTCCGTCGCCATTAAAATTTAAAAAATCTGCACCTAATTTTTGAAAATCTCCTATACTAGTCATAAACCATGTACAGCCTACAGATTTTAAAAGTGCTTGAGCAAGTGTTATTGCATTTAGTGAATACATAACGTATGTCTGCTCACTAAAAAAATGATCTAACCATACTCTGTTATATATAGATGTATTATGCATGTTAAACATAGAACCTTTAGTTAACCAAGCCGATTCTTTATTTTTTTCCGGAAGTCCAGAATCTATCCAAGTCTTACTAGTTTTTTTGAATAAGTGATAATCATTTCTTAAATGGGAAGACCATTGTACAATTATTGTATCGTCTTTTGTAAATTTGTTTTTTGAATGGCATTCAGCTAATCTCTGTGCAATACCAAGATTGCCTATACCAGGAAGCCCCCAGTTTTCTGCCTTGTCATAATCTGTATCGTAGCATAGTATTGTTGCCCACGTCGGCCAATCAACTAGAGAGAAACTACAACCGAATGTGAAAAGTCTAGCCAAGATTACTCGCCTAAATGCTTATCGATTTCTTCTACAATATGGGTTTCTATTTTGTCATTCATTTGCATAATGCCTTCGTTTACTCTGTCTGAAAATTCATCTACAGTCACTCTAATCGGGCTGTATACTCTTGAAAGTTCGCCCATGTCCATTATATTAAATGATTCACAATTTGGATAGGAAGTATTAATAGGAAATGTACTTCCAATGACAACCGTGGACGGAATACCTGTTGCATAAGCAAGATGTTGTCCTACACTATCACAGCCCACAAAGTAATCAGCTTCGGCTATTAATGCTGTCCAAGTTCTCAAATCAGTTCCTTTAGGTACAGCAATTGGTCTGTCTACACCATGTTCTTTAAAGTCAATAGCTATTTCTCCCATAAAAATTATACCATAGTTTTTAGAAAGTGCCTTAACCATGTTGACTAAATTTGTAGGCTCAATACTTCTACCGCTAAAATCTGTTAGCATGCCGCCTTCTTCAATAATACCTTTACCAAAAGGTTGAATAACAATTATTTTTTCTCTTTCGGTTTTTTCTCTTACTTCTTTTATTACTGTAGAAGCCCGCATAAGTTCACCTTTACTAAGCTTAATAGTGGGCTTAGGTAAGTCTCTTACACCTTGATTGTTGATTGCAATATCATATGCTTGTGATAAACTGCATTTTTGATTATAGTATTCCCAAACCCTGTATGGTTCTGGACTAAGCATATTCATATCTTTGAGCTTATCTTCGAATAAATTTTTGTGCCAATGATCATATGCTTTTGCATGTAGCACAGGATGTCCTTTAAAAAAATCAGAACCTCCCTCACATACAACTAAAAAGTTGTCATCTGGATTTTCTTCGTGAAACTTTTCAAGTGCAGGAATCGAGCAAACAACTCTTCCTGCTCCACCATTAATAAAAATTGCAGTGCTTCTTGCCATATTTATAGATCCTATCGTTAGTAAACATAGTAGTTAATTGCTACTATGAATATTTAGCGACCAAAGATTTATAAATTAGATAAATTGACTTTATTCTACTGCTGTTGATAATGCTGGATTATAAGTTTTTTCAGCTTCTTCAAATGCATGTGCATCTTCTGTATCTGTTGCTACACTATTAGCTTTAGTAACTTTTTTCCAGCTTGTAGGTCTTGTAAACAATGGTGATTCTCTCCATTTTACTTTCCAAGGATCAACTTGTTTAACTTTAGTAAGAGTAACTTTTGCTCCTGTTCCGCTTCCGTTTGTTACAAAGAAACATTCTGTGTAAACTGCGGCTTCTGGATGATATAATGCTCTCTTATTTTCAACACTAAACTCTGTAATTGCTCCTGAACCACTTACTTTAGTAACAGTAAGTTTCACTTCGTCAACTACTTGTGTGTTTTTATATTTAGGATCTTGTACTAATAACACATCTCCGACACTATAACCAGAACCACCTGTTGGCACTGTAGCTGTCCATGCAACACCAACTGTTTCAGTAATATCTCTTAGATATGTTCTATATTCTTGTATTTTTGTAATTAATCCTGAAGGCAAATCTTCACTGTAAAGTCTATCACTGTTCTGTAACTGGTTGTCTCTAAAAGCAACTTTCTCTTCCCATGTCATAATAGGTTTTCTCCAAGGTAACGGAGTTACCCATTGCTCTGCTTGAGGAGAATACTCAATTTCTGTAATTTCGTAAGTATGATTAGGTACGGGATACTTATCTCTTACATATGGTGTATCTTGTCCTGGTACATCTTCTTCTATGTCAGGAATTGAATGGGGATCAACGCCTTCAAATAAGCCAGCTATAATACATTCAGTATTAGAATCTTCAGGTCTTACTTCTACCATATAATGATCACCTTGTGGAAATGGTATCTCGCCATTAAATAATTGCTGACCTACTTCTCCTCCTGATTCACAACGTATAAGTTTATTTGTAATACTATCAACCCATACATATACTTTATCAGGACCTTTGTAAATTACTCTTGCTTTTTTACCTAGGTCGTTAGTTTGGTGATATATATCATCAGGTAAATCGTAAGTAAATTCTTTTGTTATTTCATTTATAGCCATAATTATTCCCTACCAGTATACCACATAAATCATTCCGCCGCCACCAACGCCGCCACATCTACATGTACCGTCATTAGTCCAGCCTGTCATTCCTCCACCGCCTGGGTGCATGCCCATCATCATACATGCTTGTCCACAACAACTAGAGTATGATCCACAAATGCCACCATGGCAACTGTTACAGCATGTTGAAGTACCTTGTGGTCTAGGTCCTGGTGTACCGTATGCACTACCTACATGTTGCCAACCTGCTTCGATACAAAATTGGCTACTACGATATGCACCTGTTACACTAGTTTGACATTCTAATGTGGTTATTCCTGAACCACTTATATAATTGTTTGAACAACATGCACACATAGAACAACAAGAATAACAGTTTGTAGCTAAATGACACCTTGTATATCTAGCAGAGCATAATCCGCCTTCTACGCACATACACCAAGTTCCGTCACCATTACAAACATATGACGAACATCCGTGGAATCCTGCACAACAACTCATATTAGCACCAGATGTACCAGCTGAACACATTCTAATTTGATCGCCTGCAGAAACATCAGTTTCGACCATCATATAGCCGCCACCGCCGCCACCGCCGCCTTGTGTACAACAACAGCTATAGCCACCGCCTGCACCGCCGCTCCATACTTCAAATACTGCCTTTGTTACACCTGCTGGCACTGTCCAAAGATAACAACATCCTCCGTTGTGTGGTAACCATTTATTTGTATTTTGTATATAAAATTCTTGTGGTTTGATAACACCGCCTGTTTCGTAACCGTATATTAAATTTGTTAATTGACTCATGTTCTATTCCTTACGATGCTACGTGCCATTCTACTATAATTAAACCTCCGGCTCCTGCCGCACCACAACCGCAATAGCTGTTATGACTTGACGCCGTTCCGCCACCGCTGCCTGGCCAATAAGCATATCCTTGTTGTCCACAACCACAGCAATAACCTGAACATGCGTCTCTTGCTGGACGGAAAAAATCTCCTGTAAATGGTGCTTGTGGTGCCCAGTTCCATGCTGTTCCTGAACAAAATGCTGTACCTTTAAAAGCACCGGACATTCCGCATATTCCAAATCCGCCACACCATGAGCCGCATTCATATGCTGAACAACCCATATAGCTGTTTCCAATTGGACCCCAGCAATAATTACATCCTACTTTACCTGCACTTGCACAAATAACATTAGCGGCTTCTGTTACACCATAAGCATAACTAGGATATCCTGGACATCCAGTGTTTGTATTTGCACAAGTAGTTGAACCGCCTGCACAAAATCTGTACTGCTGTCCTGCTACAGTGTTAATAATTTTTCTTGCATAGCTTCCTGCTCCGCCTGGAATACCAAAGAAACAGCAACAGTTACCTGCACCGCCTCCGCCGCCGCCCCACATTTCCACTGCAAACCATGTAACGCCAGTTGGTACTGTCCATAAACAACAGCATCCGCCATTTTCCATATTGTCTACACTTGTGTGATAGACTACCATTGAATCAACAGCTACGGTGCCGCCACCGCCTCCATATTGTAACATTGTTTTCAGTGCTGACATATTATTCTGCCTTCGTATCTGGTGCTAACGGAAATTCAACTTTCCAAGCTTCTACTTCGTCTGATTCACCTTTTTTATAAACTGTTGGTAGATCCCTAAGTGCTTGTCTGTAAGTAACCCATGGTGTTTTTACAGCATCGGGCATATCTGGTGAAATTTTACCGTCGGAAGCTTCTAGCTGTGAATCTCTTTGTAATATAATGTCATCCCAATCAACTGGTGAAGTTTTGTAACCTGCTGACCATGTTTTTGCATCTAAATCATAAACACATTCGCTTTCGTCGACGTATGTTTCTCCAATTTCTGGCTTACCATTATATTTTATGGTGTAATCACCGTATGTTTCTGTAACTGTTGTTTGATCATTTGTTACAATAGTTGAATCAGCAACTCTAAAAATTGCCATCATTAAAGGATCATCTGCAAGAGTTACTTCAACTCTTGTAGTACCTACTGGTACAGGAACATCTGCTCCTTCATCTCTTTCTGTTAGTTCTCCTGGACTTCTAATTCTTTTGCCCTTGTTGTCACCGTCTGTATCAACAAATACATAAACCTTGTCTGGTCCATTGTATGTAGCAGAAGCTGTTAGTCCATCACTATCACTAGAATCAAACATCTTGTTTGGCAATTTGTAATCAAATGTTTTACTAGCTATTGTATTTTCTGGCATTTTCTTTCCTCACACATTATTAATTATAGTATACATACACTTGGCCACCGCCACCTGGTTGTCCATCACAGTGTGAACCTCCGCAAGCTATTCCGCTTGTTCCTGGTCCTCCCGGAAATTTATTTCCTGTAAATGGATCACCACTTGTACACATTACATATCGTCCTTGTTGATACCAACAAGAACATAAATCTTCGTTCATTTGTCCAGGCTGATTAAATCCTGAATGGGTCCAATAATAATACTGCGTATGACAGTATGTATTTCTTGTACCATGCCCACCAATACCTGGCATAATTATTCCTTTGTTAGCATCTGCAACATAACCTTGTGTAGCACTAGATGAACCGCCTTGTATTCTTCCAAAACAGCAAGTATATGCATTGTATGGGCTCTGGAACCCTGGCTGTTGTGATCCTTCATCACCTCCACATGCACAAATTATAGTTGCGGCCGCTGTTACATCATAAACATATGATGGACAACCATAACAGCTAGTATTTGATTTATTATATGCACAACCAGTTGACGATCCTGCACAAATTCTATATTGACAACCTGCTTGGGTATCCATTTGATACCAAACATAAGAACCACTAGTTCCTTGATAAGCTTCAAAACTACAACAACATCCATCATTACCTGATGAACCACCGCCCCATAGTTTAAACACAAGACTTGTTATACCTGCAGGCACAGTCCACAAACAACAGCAACCTCCGTTGGCGGCACTTGTATGCGATGTATTCCATACTCTAAGTCTTTGAGGTATGTTACCTACGCTTTGTGGTCCTATATCGGCCAGTAGTGTTGTTAAAGCAGTCATTGACTAACTCCCTGATTAATCTTACTTATGAGCCACATAATACCCAACCATAAGTAGCCCCAGAATACACTAGTATCGGCGAAGCATTATTAATATCAATAATAAGATCCGAAGCATCATTTTGAATTTCTTGCCCGTTTCTTGCTACTGTGATATTTGACGATCCAGCTGTTCCAGAAATATCAACTACTTGAATAGTATCATTTTCTGTTGGACTTGCTGGAAGGGTTACTGTAATGCCACCAGCTGTACATAAAATACGCTGATTAACTGCCGCGTTTACACTAGTACCTGTGACAACATTTGTAGTTGCGTAGTTAAGTGTGCTTGTTAAATATCTTCCCATTATATTGTCCTTTTATATATTTATGCCGTTGTCTCAATACCCATAGCTACTACACTTACGTTGCTTGAGCTAGCGTATGCAACTATTTTCTTACCGGCGTCAACGACTATACCAGTGCGTTCTAATACGTTTTTTGGATTCAGTTCAACATCATACTCAATGTACTCATCTGCACCTGGAGTGCTTGTATCACAAATTGCTAAACGAAGCAAGACTACGGCGTTGCCTCTATTGACAAAATTAACACTAGCTACTGCATAGGTGCTTGCCGGACAAGTGTAAATATCAGTATTCGTTGCGCCTGTTAAATCCGCTGTTCCTAATCTTCCTGTGGCCATTTGTTATATCTCCATTATGCGTTAATAAACATATTTAAGGCTACGGGTGATCCACTCACCCCACCTGTATAGTTTACCTGTGCTGTTATATTTATCTCTTGATTGGTTGTATGCGATATTGTCTGACCAGTTATATTAACTTGACCAGCAGTAATCGAGTTCACATTTAGTTCACCAGCACCGCCACCAATTTGACTTGCTATATAAGTTTTAATAGCTCTCTGTGTTGGAACAATACTGTCACTGTTGGCTGTAAACGTACCATCAGTTGAAAACTCAGTAATTGTGGCACTAGTACCACCTAAACTTATTTCACCGAGTTGTAATTCTTGTAATCCACTAACATTAAAGGCATCAGCATTTAGTGTTGCTCTACCTGTAGACTGTTCAACGCTGAATAATTCTCCTACTCTAAAGTTACCGTCCTGATCAGTTGAGGTATAAAATACTCTACCACCACCAAAATCTTTAGTCTCGTCTGTTTGATCAGCTGGTGTACTTGGAGTTCCAGGATAGTTTGTAGTTGTTGTATTACCAGTACCTACGTCTAAGAAATCATGTCCTGTTAATCTAACCTGACTATATCTTCTACGTATAGTTATACCTTCATCATGTTCTGGTGCTTCTGTTACAGTAATATCTGGACTTACTTGTAGTAATGCTTCATAATTACCCGCACTACCAGTTACTTGTGTTACTCCTACAAGTTTATACCATTTTCCTGCTATACCTGCAATCTCTACATTAGCTCCTTGTACTGGAGTTTCAGTTAAGTTTTTAACTTTGACATATTGTCCAGGTTGATAGTTATCTGCATAACCATTTGCTGATGCTACTGTAGCTGTAGCAGTTGTATATCCTGTACCTCTGTTACTAAAAGTAGGTTGTCCTAACACACCGCTACCTGTCCTTACTGTATGAGGTACGTCAACAGTATTATTAGGATCAGTCAGTGTCATTGTTGGTGTACTACTATATCCAGAACCAGGATGCCAAATCTTAATTTGTGTTACTTTTCCATCTTCAATTTTTGCTCTAGCTTTAGCAATATCAGCATATGCACTTACGCCGCCGCCGCTAAACACTACTCTAGGTTCAATTATATATTCTGTAGTTGCATCAAGAGCTGATACAATACCTGCTCCGTATACACTATCCCAACCTGCTGTTCCGTCGCTGTTTTTTAACACTGTTGCGACTTTTGTGCCTGAATCATATGTATTAATATATGCATATTGACCTGCACCTGTGCCGCTTACAATCCAAATAGCCATACCTGCATACATTGCATTTGTTGCGGTATCTGTGTTACTAAGAGTAATTTGTGTTGCTGTGCCTACTTGTGCATTATTAGTAGCGGTTACGTATCCAGCGCCACCTAAATCGCTTGATGGGTCTGTAAGTCTAACTTGATAAACAGCACCATTATAAACATTTTCTGCACTTATAGCCGCATCATTATTGCCTCCGACTATTGTTGTAGTTGTATCACCATCTGCATAGCTTACTCCTGCATTTAAATATTCAAAGAATAGTATCTGATTTTTGTCAGTAACTATATTTTCAATTTTAGCTTCTGTTGACTGGTTAGTAACTTTACCTGTCACTGCTGTTTCTGTGCTATCAATACCTTCTGCTACACATCCAAAGTCACCATATGAGCTGTTACCGTTTGTTGCACGTATCTTGCCGCCGTTTTCTGATAGATATCCTATGTGTGCATAATAAGAGAACACACTAACAAGTTCTGCTCTACCTAAGTTTGTTACCCAAGCACCAATACCATCACTAATAATTTGTGTAAAGTCGTTTGCAACTATTGAGTCATTTCCGCCGTCATGTAGGTCTCCGTCAATCTTAAGACCAATACAACCTGTACCAAATGTTGTTACATTTTGTATATATGGGGATCTAGTTAAAATATGTGCATCTGTATCTGCTGGACCATATCCTGGATCTAAGCTAATATATGCACCTGCACTTGGTCGTTTAGTACCATAGGAGTTTGCACTACCTAAAGTACCAGACAAGCCACTTACTGTACAGTTTCTTAAGCCTGAACCGTTTCTCATAAAGAACATATTTTCTGTACTAGAGCCACTTACAGAGTTGCTATACAACAATGCCGCATTTATCATTCTCCAGTTTCCTGTATATTCTAAATCATATTTCATTGCGTCAATATATCTGTTAACATCTCTTGTACAAGCCGCTATAGTATATGTGTAGCTAGGATATTGCACTGCAATATAAGCATGTACTTCTGCAACTAAAAATGTTCTGTTAGCTTCTATAGCTTCTATAGCATATCTATAACCTGTATCATATGTAGGTGTATTTGTACCTCTGGTTGTAGGAACTGTGGAATCACCAGTTACTCCATTTACCCTATAATCAATATAGTCTTCAAGTTCTTGGAATAATGCTGTAGCCGCAGTACCTGCCGCACTTGAACCTGCGGGTCTTGATGTTACTTGTGTTTCAGCATTTCCTGCTGATTTTGTAACTGAACCGTTTGTTACAATATCACTTATAATTGCTTTTAATCTTTGTATTGCCGCTATACTTTTTGGCACATCAGTAGCTTGTGTTTGCTGACCTGCTGGTTGTATTTTTGTTGAACGTAATTCGTCACCTATCAATGCTGTATTTGCAGGGCATAGTATAGGAAGAGTTTCTTGAAATGTTCCGCTCTTAATATAGAGTGAATTGTTAGGTATCACAGCTGATGCCATATTTGTTGTATTACCAGCTGTCACTGCCGCTGTTAAAATATTAGCTAAACTTGTTGCAGTTGATAAATCATCTGACTCTTCTGTGTAATTTGTATCTGTTTGCTGTGTAGCTGTTACAGAACCTTGCAAAGTTTGATAATCAGATGCTGGAGCCGCATTGCTTAATACTGCATCTGCAACAACTAATACTCTTGCAATCATTGCATTAAATTCTGTTGTTTTACCAGTAATAGTTGCATCTGCATGTATAGCTGTAGTTAACTCTCTTGTGCGTACATTGCCTCCGTGACTCAAATCATAAACAAGTGCATCAACTAATCTACCAACAAATTGCATCCATGTTGCCTTAGTATATGTGAACGAACCTGTATATGGACTTGTATTATTTGCTATTCCGTGATCTACGAATTCAACAGCATCGTGCATTATGTAACTTCTATTAATGTGTAACAGTCTCTTCGCCGCAGGACGCTGTGCTCCGTCCCATAATTGCTGTGTTGCATATTGTATTGTTTTCCACGGACGATCTAAAGTAAGTCCGTATGCACTCGCTGGACTATCTACTCCAGCAGTAGGATGTACATAATAAACATTGTTTAGCCTACCAAAGTAACCCCATTCTGGTGCATTGCCAGCGGCATTTACTTTAAGTACTTGTCCTTCAGCACCAATTGGTAATCTTGTAGGACCTGCACCACTATAGTAAACTAAATCACCTTGTGTAGTTAAGTTGCCTGATTCTGCACCTGCGACTAATGCATTCCAGTACACACCGCCTGTGTCATTGTCTGGACGTTTAGCTGTATCAGATGTGTGAGCTAAAATACAAACATAGCTGTTAACACCATATCTAATAGAATCACCTTTATCATATAGTGTAGCTGTTGCCCATGCATTTTTCCATTTAAATCCTTCGTTAAGGAGTTCCCAGTATGTTCCGTTAGGTGGTCTTTGTCCTGTATGATCTTGTATACATAGATATGTAAATCCGCCTAGTCGTACTACATCACCTACTCTATATTCTTCTGCAGAACTATCATCTCCCCAATCTTGGGCATGTTTGAATCCTGTAGTAAATAAAGACCAGTCTGTTGAATTTGCTGGTGGATGACCTTGACCAACGTTATTTGTTTTAGAAACATATGAATAACCGCCGTAAGTAACAAAGTCGCCTGGTTGATATGTTGTTGTACCACTCCAACTATCTTCAAATTCTAAACCTTCAACAAACTGTGACCATTTATTTTCGTCGGCTGCAAAAGTAGATTGGCTTGTGTGATAAGTGATACAAATCCATGTGCCGCCGCCATACTTAACAATGTCATTTATTTTGTATCGTGTATTCGTTGACCAGTCTGTTTTGTATTCTAATCCTTTGTTTAGATAGTCCCATTTACTTTGATCATTTTCTAAACCTAAACCTACAGAAGCCGCTGACGTGTGTCCTTGATTACAGACATATACTTGTCCGCCATAACGTACTATGTCATTTACGACATATCTAGTATTAATGTTCCAATCATTTTTCCAGTAAAATCCTTCAGAAAATATATTCCATTTTGCTTGGTCATTTTCTAGTCCTAAAGTAGTTGTACTTGCAGATGTATGAGCAGTTACACAAGTATAAATTGTACCGTTATACTTTACAATATCGTTTACTTTATATCTTGTATTAATACTCCAATCAGCTTTGTAATCAAAACCTTCAGCAAATAAGTCCCAGCTTCCTTGATTAGCTTCTAATCCTAAAGTAGCAGTAGCGGCAGAAGTATGCTCTGCATTTGCTATATATAGATATCCTCCATATTTTACTATGTCGTTAATTTTGTAAAGAGTGCTTGTAGACCAGTTACCTTTCCACTCAGTTCCATCGGAAATTTTATTCCAATTAGTTGCTTGGTTAGTAGAAAATAGTGCTGGAGCAGTATGCCCTTTAATACAAATATATGTATTACCGCCATTTCTAACAATATCATCTTTGTAGTAGGTCGTGGAAGCTGTCCAATTATTCTTCCATATAAACCTAATTCTACCTAATTTAAATTCAGCCATTTAGCACTCCATAAACCTTATATATATTTATCATTATATGTTTGTCCTATCATTTCCGCTATCAGCACCATGAGTAAAGTATTGCATTGCCGCTATTGATCCTTTAGTAGGTTTATCATGATGTCCTCTAGCAGTTAAATGTATCATATTACTAGTAGTTGACATAGTGTCTGCTGTAACACTAATTGAACCCGACACAAGTTTGTTAGTGTTTGCATTACTACTACCACCTGATACTCTTGATTGCAAATATTTTCCTATTGCTCTTTGTGTAGGTACAATAGTATTTGCATTAGCAATAAATGTAGGCTCTTTCGAAAATTCGTTAATTATAACTTGTGTTCCACCTACTACAATTCCGCCTAGTGTTAGCTGTGTCAATCCAGTTAAAGTAAAGTAAGAAGCATTAAGTGTAATAATACCTGTATCTTGTTCAACTTTAAATTGTTCACCAACTCTAAAGTTACCGTCTTGGTCTGTCGAAGTATAAAATACTCTACCAGCATTAGCTTCTCTTACTTCGTTTTGTTGTTGTGGATCGTTTGTAGCATTATAGCCTTCTACATATCTATTAGGATAATCTGTGTCTCCTATGTTACCAGAACCAACATCTAAGAAATCATGTCCTGTCAATCTAACTTGACTGTACTGTTGACGTATAGTAATAGCAGTATTATGCTCAGGCGATTCTGCTCTACCTAGTGTAGGACTTATAGTCAGTGTTAGATTATAATTTCCTGAACTTCCTGATTGTGCATCGATGCTAGAAACTTTATAGTCAACATCGTTTATTCCGCTTATTACTAAGTTATCGCCTGGTCCGGGAACTAAACTTACTCCTTTTAGTTTTAATGTGCCTCCTATTTGGAAACTATCTGCATGACCAAAACCTGCTATTGTACAAGAAGCAGTAATGTAAGAAGTACCTCTGTTACCAAATACTGGCTGAGGAAGAACGCCATCGTTTATTCTTGCTACTTGTACAGAATTAATTGTTGCTTGTGGATCATAAACTGTCACTGTTGGAGCCGAAGCGTAATCACTGCCAGGTTCATATACAAAAAACTCGTTAATTTTATCTGACTTAACTACTGCTCTAGCAAACGGTTTCGCTCCCCAACCTGTGACTAGGTTCCAATTAGCATTATTGTCTGCAATTACTACCCAATTATTTAATGCTGTACTGTATCCTGCTCCTGACCAACTTGCACTTTCTGTTGCAAGGTAATCAGAACTATCATCACTTGTAATTCTCCATACAACTCCGTCTTGTGACTTTGCTAATTGATTACCTGTACCTATGGCCATAAATGTTCCGCCACTTGATTTGCCATCTACTATACCTGATTGTCCTTTGTGTCCTTCACTGTAAAAAATTCTTGTAAAGTCAGTAGAGCCCGGTATACTGTATTCATACCAATATATTCCATCAAAACTTATTGCTGTTTTAGTTTCTGTGCTTACATCACCCGGGTCTATAGCAACAAATCTACCATTACCAAAAATGACGTCAGTGTAACCAACAGGTAATCTTCCTGTTGCTCCTGCGTCATATTGAGTAGACAAACCTGATGAGAATCTAGTAGTGTTAATTGCAACACCTCCTTTTGAACCTGTGTTTAAATAAACAAATGTTCCATCTGGACCTCCTACACCTGGACCGTATGCGACCTTAGTATAACTGTATAGTGCCGAATCATTTGATGCATTAGTTGGCGTATGGTATTGATAGCTTCCAAAATTATTACCTGAGTACCAAACTCTATAATTACCAAAAGCAAATCCTGTACGCTGATTTGTATCACCTGGTATAATTGCGCCATCTTTTAATTCAACCCCTGCCATATTTGCAGTATAAGAAGGTAAACTAGTTGCATGTGATTTTGCCGCTACACCGAATTGATATATTGTCCCTGCACCTCCTGAGCCTCCGTTGTCTTCCGCAAAAATTAATACTTGACTACCCCAAGAATCATATTGCACTGCGACTACATCCTTCCCTGTAAATCTCACTGCTGGAGTACTCCATGTAATTCCGTCTGCTGAATGTGAAGTATACGTATCTCCAGCACCACCTGCTGTTACAGCTACAAAGCAACTTCCAGCATCGAACCATATTACCTCTTTCCATATTGTACTACTTGGTGCAGTAATCTGTGTAGCAGTTAATGGATGATCACTAAATGTAACTCTTGGTTCAATACTGTATCTTGTATTTGTGCCTAGTAATGTTTCAATAGGCCAACCTGGATTTATATGATCCCATCCTGCTGAACCGTCTGATTCTCTACTTACTTGTGCAACTTTAGATACATCGTTATAACTAGAAATATATCCATATTGACCTACACCTACACCAGAATTAATAAAAATTCTCATGCCATTGTATTTTGACGGACTACCGTCTGTATCTGCGGCCGCTAAAGTAATACTTGTTGCATCACCTCCTTGAGCATTATTCAATTTATATTGATAATTATTTCCGCCTGCCGCACTTGAATCACCAGGGTCTAGCAATCTAATTTCAGATACTGCGCCATCTCTAGTTTCTTCGTATGTAGCTGTTGCATTTACACCTTGTCCAGCAAAAGTAACTGTTGAAGCGTTTGATCCGCTTGCTTTATTTTTATAAGTTCTACCTGCATTTTTATATTCTAATGCTAGTATCATATTTTGATTATCAGTTATAACATTTGCACTTGCTTCTGAAGCTTGGTTATCCACATTTCCTGTTATTGCTGTTTCAGTTGTATCATATCCTTCTGCTACACTTCCAAATGTTCCATATGAGTTATTACCATTTGTTGCACGTAGTTTTCCACCTTCATCTGCCAAATAACCTATATGACAATAATATGTGAATACACTTACTAATTCTGATCTACCGTTATTTGTTGCCCAGTACCCTATACCATCGCTTATTATTTGTGTAAAATCATTTGCAACAATTGATTTGTAACCTGAATTATGTAATGCTCCATCTATTTTTAATCCTACACATCCTGTGCCAAATGTTGTAATGTTTTGTATGTATGGAGACTTACTTGTAATATGCGTATTAGTATCACTTATTCCTGTGCCTGGGTCTAGACTTACATATGCTCCTGCATTTGGACGCTTTGTACCGTATGCATTAACTGTGCCTAAAGTACCAGTCAATCCTTGCAAAGTCATGTTACGCATGCCTGCTCCATTGCTAACGTAAAACATGTTATTTGCTTCACGTCCTGCCGCAGGTTGCACTGTAACACTTCTAAGTTCGTCTCCTACTAATGTTGTTTCTTTTGGAATTGATATCGGGGTAAGCTCGTCATAATATCCAGCTGTTACAAATACAGTTGCTGGAGCCCTATTTGCCCAGTCTGCATTAATATAATCACATGCATATTTTATTGTTCTAAAAGGAGCGTTGACTGTTGTTCCGCTGTTAGCACTATCAACACCAGTTACACCAACGTAATAAACTTTTGATACAGGTCCATAGTCTTGCCATATTGTGTTATTACTTACGGCCTTTAATGTCGCACCTGGAGCACCAATAGCTAGTCTAGTAGTCTGTGATGCATCTCTTACACGTATATCTCCATCTGTTGTTAAAACGTTCCCGTCAATACCTGCAAGCATTAATTGCCAATAGTTTTCATGTTCGTTAGCCATGTCAAGATCAGGTCTGTTGTCAGATTCTGTACCAGCATGTCTTGCTATACAATAGTATGCACTTCCGTCATAAGTTACAATATCTCCTACATAGTATTGTACATTATCAACCCAATCACTTTTCCATTTGTGTCCAGGCACTAATATTTGCCACTTTGCAGAGCTATCTGGATATTCTGATATAGAATTAGTTACACAAATATACAAATAACCACCGTTTCTAACTACATCACCTGTGTAGTATTGTGTGACATGATTGTACTCACCTTGATGTTTGTAACCTTCTTTTGTAAGCTCCCAGTCTCCTGTATCTTGTAATTTTCCGTTTACACTAGGTACACTACCTAAATTGTTTTGTAAACAAGTATAAACATAACCGCCATATAAAACTATATCGCCTTTTTGATATTCAGTTGCTTGATTCCATAATAGTTCATAACCAAAACCGGGTAACCAAACAGACCAATAACTACTTGCTTCATCAGTTCTAAACAAAGCACTTGCTGTATGACCTACTAGACATTTCCAAATAGTTTCACCATATTTGACTAAATCATTTTTTCTATACCTAGTGCCTGTTGTCCATTCTACTTTATATTCAAATTGATCTAATACTACTTCCCATTTAGGTAGATCTGCTTCAAGTCCTCCACTTTCACCTGCATTAGAAGTATGATATACTGTACAACGATATACTATACCATTATACCTAACAACATCGTCTACCATATATCTTGTGTTTACAGTCCAATCTGCACGCCAATTATCTGATCTTGCTACTATTTCCCAACTTATCTGATCTTGTTCTAAGCCATCGGTTACGTTTGAGGCAGATGTATGTTTTGCTATACAACGATAGGTTATACCATTATAAATTACTATGTCTCCTAGATCGTAGAAAAATCCTGTAGTCCAAGTATTTGTCCAATTATCAGTCGTTGCAACAATGGTCCATTTACTATAGTCTGTATGTGGACCTTGTGAGGTCACTACGTTAGAAGTATGAGCTTCGATACATCTGTAAACATATCCTTCCCATTTTATAATTTCGCCTACACTGTAGTATGTGTTATTGACCCAGTCTCCTCTCCACATCATGCCGTCAAGCATAAGTTCCCATTTTGGAGTTGCATGATTTAAATCTGTATAAAATCCAGTAGCAACTGCTTGCGAAGTATGTCCTACAAGACAAACATATGATTTGCCTTGATAGATTACTATATCATCTTTTCTATATACTGTAGAAATTGCCCAGATATTTTTCCATCTAAACCTAATTCTATCAATATTAAATTCTGCCATTAGCTTTTCCTACCTAGTATGTTATCTCACCGCTAGATGATGCACCATCATCGTATGTGTGATCTTCGTTTACTCTTACACAAAGTTCTCCTTCAGCATTAATATAATACCAAATATCTCTGTCATCGTGTTTAAATTGTTCATAATTTAAATTTTCATATACTAAATTATGATTATAATCTCTTCCTTCAAAAAATTCTTGCCCTTCTTCAAAATTAGGATAGTTATCTGTTGGGTCTCCAATTTTGTTTATTTGTACTACATCATCTTGTCCAAGCTGATCTACTTTAGCTAAAAATAATTCTCCGTTATCAGTCCTACGCAATCCGTAAAAAAATCTTTTATCGCTTTGTGCGTAGTATTGTTCTTGTGAAGCTCCTATATATGCCATTTATTTTTCCTTATACAATATCCACATAACTTAAAACAGCATCAACTGAATTACTTTTATTTGACTGTAATAACAATGTATTGTTAGGAGCCAAGATTAATTTTTCAGCAGGGCCTAATGGTTTAAGTGTAGACTTTGGTGGTACTAATACATCTTTTAAGTAATAACCCTCACTACTTGCATCATCACCAATTAAAACGCTTACGCTTACTGCACCAGTAGTAGTATTTGCAAGACTTATACCAATTATAGTCGAACGTGTACTAGCATTAGTTTCTATTGCTACTATCTTCATTGTTCCTATGTCTTTTACTACTTTATTTTTAAACGTTGTTGCCATTATATTATCCTAAACTTATGACCAATTCTAATGCAATATTTTCAGCATCACCTAATGATATACCTGCACCTGCACCTGCAACTGAACTCCAGCTACCGTCATAAACTTCAACTCTTGATTCTGCTGTATTATATCTTACCATTCCGATTTCAGGTGCTCCAGGCCTTTGTCCTGATGTACCTACTGGTAAAACAAATCCGCCTGTACCTCCAAATTTTACATATCCTGTGCCTGTTTGTAAGAATTCAGTTACACCGCCATTTGTTAAATTTGTAATTGTGTTGTCTTTAATTGCAAGTGTACCATCAAATACAACACTACCTGTTCCATTAGCATCTAGATTTAAATCTGTATTAGTTGCGGAAGTACTAACTGTAGAACCATCTATAGTAATATCATCTACTACAACTTTAGGAGCATTTAATCTAGTGCTGTTAATATCAACTACTGTGCTTCCTGACACATTAAATCTAATAGTATTATCATTTGCACCTGGTGTTAATTCAGCTGTAATATTTGTATTTCCGTCTAAATCTTGAACACCGTTTAATATAATCCAATTAGAGCCGTTATATCCTTCAAAATTGTTATTATCTGTGTTGTATCTTATTTTTCCTACAGCAGGAGTAGGTCTTTGTGCAGTGGTGCCTGAAGGAATTTTAAAGGATCCTGTACCTGTAATGTTAATGTTTCCGCTACCTGGTGCAAAGGTTAAATCTGTTGTGCTTGATATAGTTGAATCTTTAAAAGTAAGATCATCTATTACTACGCTACCTGTTCCGTTTGCTCTAAGTTCTAAATCAGCATTTGATACACTTGTTTGTATTACACTTCCTGCAATATTTACATCGCCTATATTTGCTTGATTTGATTGAACATCATTTACATATGCATTATTCCATTTCTTTGTGCTTGAACCTATATTATATGTATTAGTAGCATCAGGAATAATATTACTAGCAATATCAGCATTGAAAGTTACATTATCTGTATCTGCATCACCAATTGTAATATTGCCATTAGCTGTGATATTACCTGTAGCTGTAATATTGCCTTGTACGTTAGTATCTCCTATTATTTCTACAGTACCTACACCATTAGGAACAAACTCTATGTTTGCGTTAGACTCATTAGTAGATATAATATTATCTCTTATATCAATCGAATCTATTGTTAATCTCTTGTTGTAAACAACATTATCAGCTGTACCTAATACAAGAGTAGGACTCGTAGAGCTAATAGTATTGCCATTAAATTGCACTGTGCCAATACTGCTTGCACCGCTTACGTTAATTGTTGGAGCTCTTGTAGTTCCGCCTACATCTAGATCGTACTGAGGGTTTGCGTTGTTTATTCCTACGCGGCTGTTATTTACATCTAAGTAAAGTAAATTCGTCTCAAAAGCTAAGTTAACCCCATTTCTAAGTAGGTTAGCTTTTAAGAGCGGACCACTTATGCGACCAATAGCCATCTCTTCTCCTCAATACGGGGATCCTGTCCCTCTAGCCTAGTTTTCATCCTTTCGGCTCTTTGCCGGCTAACCACAGTTTGACCCTGCAAGTATTGGTCATACGTTGCATTAATAGTATTTAGCGATTTTCTGGATAATTAGCCTAGTATTATAGTATATTGTAAAGAAAGTTCATTCATATACTCTTCTGATACAGTACCGCCTTGTCCTGCAGATAAAACATATTGTACACCATCCCAGCTTTCTAATGTACTAGTATCTGTATTCCATCGTGTGTCTCCTATAGCAGGATTTGGAATTCTGTTTGCAGTTGTACCGTATGGTATCACCATACCTCCAGTACCACCTGATTTGAAGTAGCCTTGTCCAGTAGGTATAAATTCTAAAGCGCCATTGGTTGTATTGGTAATATTTCCTTGCTCAAATTTTATACTGTCTATTACAACACTTCCTGTTCCGTTAGGAGTAAAATTTAAATTTGTGTTACCACTATCTGTTGTAATAGTATTAGCATTTGCACTTACACTATCTACTAGCAAGCCTGTCAAATTAATACCTTGAGAATCTATAGAGCCAGATGCAATGTTATTTGCCCTAAATAAAATTGTATCGTTTGTCGGGTGAGCAGTAACATTTGTAGCCGCATCATCAGAATATACACCCCCAAAAGAAACATAACCTGTGGGAGCTCTACCTTCATACAATCCTGTATCTGTATTATATCTTAAACCTCCTGCATTAGTTGGTCTTTGAGCACTTGTGCCTGCAGGAAGGAGTACTGCTGTAGTAGAATTAAAAATAAGTTCTCCTGCTGTTACAACATCAATGTCTGTTGCACTAGAAGATATAGTGTCATTAAGCACATCAACTGAATCTAATCTAACTTTTCTGCTAGCGTCTGTATGATTTAAAGTTAAATTTCCATCAGTTTGATTTATTTTAATTACATTTGTATCTATAGTTAAACTAGCTGATGATAATGAAGCAGAATTAAGTACATTAGTATGTGTTTGATTCCAATACTTTGTTGTAGAACCAAGCTCTGATACATCGTTGACATCTGGTAGTAAATGACTGTTGACATCACTTTGAAATGTAATAGAGTCATCATCACTATCACCTAAAGTTAAATCTCCTCCAAATGTGATGTTTCCGGTAGAATGTAAATTGCCTGTAATATTCCAATCTGAATATATTTCAACAGATCCTGTGCCGCTAGGATCTAGTATTATATTTTCGTTCGATTGGTTAGAACGTATACTGTTAAAATTAATAGTAAGATTGTCAGTTTGCAATCCTGCAAGAAAAATATTGTTAGTAGCATCTAAATTAATATCGCCACTATTTTGATAAATTCTATTTGTGTCAATAGTAAAATTTTGTATATTTAAGTAATCAGCATTAACGCCAGTTGTTCTAATAGCACTTGGTACATCTAATGCATATGTTGCCGCAGGTGATTCTGTATTAATACCTACTCTGCCGTTAACAACATCAAGATGAATTAATGCTGTAGAACCGCTTGTATTTTTAAAATTTAAATTTGATCCGTCACGTAAAAGATTGTCTTTTAGTACTCCGCCACCGATTCTACCTAATTGAGACACGTATTTCTCCTATACTGTATTTATAGGATCTACTTGTCGAAATTGTGTAGTACTGTTACTGGTTTACCTGCGGGTACTGGAGTACCAAATACTATATACCATCCTGCGGCATAAGGTGTATTTGGGCCTGAAGAAGGATTTTGTACTAAAGTGTAGTTAGTTGTTGCAACTTGCAAAACATTTTCAACAAGTACAAGCACACTTGCGGCACTTGCTGGTACAGGATAATCTGTATCTCCTGAATTAAGTACGCCAAATGTTGTTTCTGTGCCGTCTCCTGTGCCTAAGTTTTGTTGGACTATTCCAACTGGGTTGGGTTCGTTATATCTTAGATTCTTCCATGCACCATTTTCATAAACTTCAAACTCATTGTTGTCTGTGTTGTATCTTAATTGTCCGTTAGCAGATGAGCTTGGACGTTGTGCAGTAGTTCCTATAGGAACCACTAACGCCGCTGTACCATCAATTACGCCTAGTCCAGCTGTGCTAAATTTAACACTTGCACCTTGTAGGTTTCTGGTATTCAGAGTTTGTTGCTTCAAAAAACGCATATTAGACTTCCAAAAAGCTTACTGTAGCAGATAAAGTTGTTAAACCTGATCCTGCATCTGGGCTACCAATAAGAACAATTTTGTCTCCTTGATCTAAAACTATTTTTTCAGAATCAAATGTAAATGTTTCTTTTGCTGGTAGGTTCAAATCATGCAAAACTCTAGTTACTGCATTTGATAAAGCAGAACCTGATTTAACTAAATGCATATCTACAGTAGCGGCTGTAGTTGTACTATTATTACAAATTAAAATATTTGTAATTGCATAAGTTTTTCCAGTAGGTACAGCACCTGCTGGCGATCCTACGCCTGTTGGATCTAATATCTCTGTATTTGTTGTTTTTACTTGTGCTGATATAATTGCCATGTCTTTTCCTAAAATAGCATACTAAAAAGTATGCTTCTATTTTTACTTATCAGTTCGTCTCTAGTACCTTGTGCGTTAACGAAAAATACTCCGGACTTACCGTGCGATTGTGTCTGCATATATAACATATTACCGTCTGCAGGTTGCGTTGGTACAGATACTGCTTGCCTTACATGCAAAGTATCATCGACTTGCACTACACCAGTACCTGGAGAACTTATTACTAAGTCAGTGTTACTTACTGTAGTTTCAAGGATAGAACCTACAATCCTAACTTCAGGAAGTTCTAATCTATCTTCAAACAGTCTTGTATTAATATTGCCATCAATTGAAAAGTTTACAACACTAGGTTGGCCAGTTACGTCTGTATCTGCAATAGCTATAGCAGTTTGTGTTCCTACATTACCTTGACCAATTGTTGAAATATTAACAGTACCAAATGCATTAGTAATTGCATCATCTACATATTTTTTATTTGTAAGGTCGTCGTCATCTGTAACTTGTAATTCATAATTATTTGTACCTGTTACACTTACTGTACCTGTACCAGAATTAATTAAGTATAAATCTCCGCCGCCTGTATTAATATTATTTGTTCTTATACCTATTAGTGCATTATTTGCATCTTTAAATACAAATCCGCCTGTCTTAGTGGTATCAGTTACAGGATCAGACCATGTTATATTTTCATTAAATGTAAACAACACATTAGTAAATGTGCCACGATCCATTTCTAAACCAGAATCATCAAGAGTTATTCCTGCTCCTGTTTCTCCTTTGTTTAACGTAATAATATTATCTTTAACATCTAAGTTTTGAGACGTGACAGTAGTAGAAGATCCTTGCACAGTTAAATTTCCTGTGACAATTACTTCTCCTACCTGATTACCTGTATCAAGAGTTATAGTCCCACTGTCTTGGACAGCAAGACTATAATTTCCTGTTGGTATACTTACATATTTCCCGGCCATTAATAATAATCCCTATTATTAATACTATGCGTCTTCAGTGAAATCTGTATCGTCAGTACCTGCCTTAGTATCATCATCACCAGCTTCTTCAACTTGAACAGCACCGTCTGCTCCTGCAACCGTAAAGTTCCAAGAAATACTAGTACCGTCTAGTGCGTTTGAACCAGTAGCAGATGGTTGCTTTACAGTAACTTTTCTGCCTGCGATTTTTGATACACCATATGTTTCATCGTCATCACCTTTAACAGAAATAGTCATTTCTGTACCAGTTAATGCGGCTGGTAATTTACCAGTTACAAGTGTGCGATCATAGCTACCGCCGTCTTCTGTTGCACGTACTCTAAACTTCTTGCTACCAAGTTGTTTTACAATATGCCCTTCAACGACTGCTGATCCATCATGAAAGTTAACTTTTATTTCATTTCCGGAAGCTGTTGGCGTTCCAAAAAATCTTTTGTTTAGTGGTCTTCCCATTTGTTTTCTCCTTAATAAGTTGACGTTCTAGGTCTACGGGGTTGGATCCCCATAAGTCCTCATCTAGAGGCTCTCCTCTTGACATAGTATTTATCATTAGATACAAAAGAAAAAGGCCCGCTTGAGGCGAGCCTTTTAAGATAAGCAAAGTAGGGAGGACTCGGTTATACCTCCAACCCCTCGACCGAGATGCCATTCTCAAATCCAGGGAACCTATTTCCGCTCGGTAGAGCGATGTGACTCAGCGTATTTCTACTACCAAGCCTGGGTACCACCCCTAAACAGTCAAGTTCGACGCTCTGGTAAACGCCTCTTCCTTGCACTACAAACATTGACTAGCTAAGTCTTTGTTGCTTATGTTACTAATATAACATCTTTATA
>MDTE01164068.1_pt1 | contig 73679 bp, 68 predicted proteins | sample 811231 | NCBI WGS metagenome assembly MDTE01 (sample SAMN05326651, study PRJNA326480) | marine metagenome | isolation source: seawater | place: Indian Ocean: Red Sea | collected 2010
GAAAATAAGGTTAACGGAATTGGAGATACTCTACATTATCTAACAGAAGGTCCTATTATCTGGCATGTTTTTCATACTGCATGGAGATTGCCTTTGGCATTCTTTATAGCTGCTATAGTTGGAGTCATTGTTGGAATCTTAATGGGCCGGTTTGCTTTCTGGGAATCATTTTTTGTTCCTCTTCTTTCTGTTCTCTTACCAATTCCTGCACTTGCATGGACTCCTATTGCTATTATTTGGTTTGGTCTTGGAAACCAAACAATCATCATGATAACGGCTTTCGCTTCATTCCTCCCTATAGCAATGGCTGTGTGGACTGGAGTTAAAACTGTAAATCCTGTTTGGATTAGAGCTGCTCAATCAATGAATGCAGATAAGATGACTATCTTTAAAACTGTCGTTCTTCCAGGTTCTCTTCCTATGATTCTTAGCGGAATGCGTATCGGTTTGGCTAGAGCTTGGAGAGCAGGTGTTGGCGCAGAGGCTTTCGGAGGAGTGAAATGGGGACTATCAGCTGGAATTTTTGATGCTCAAGAATACTTAGATATTGCATTTATGATGGTAGCAATTGCCGTACTTGGAATCTTCGGGTATTTACTTGAAAAAGTTATCTTCCAGCCATTGGAAACCAGAACAGTTATTAAATGGGGAATGATGGAAGAGATGGGTGGTCAAGACAAGAAAGTATAATTCGTATATCACCAAGTCTGACAGACATAAAAAAACCCCGGAGAAAAACTCCGGGGTTTTTATTTTAAATTAAGTAGATACTATCTATAACCTACTTGAATAGCCGCTTCACCTAACATGGAATCATCAAAAGTATCCTTAGTGAAGAAGTTTGTTCCTTTTTTAATCCATTTCAATTTTACTTGCTTAGCATTCATATCATTTAGATATGCTTTTACTTCACCAGTAATGTAAGGAGCAGATTTCAGTCTTCTTACAACATTCTGGATAACAGATCTTTTTGTTTTAGTACCAATTTCTTTTAAAGCACTAAAATAGATGTCTCCATATTTTGTTGGATTACTTCTTAAAAGCATATGAGCTTTCAACCATCCTCTAAAATATTTTACATAAAGATCACGATTCGATTTAATAGTTTGTGGGTTACCTACGTGCATCATTCGAGTAGCATCATATTTGCAATATGTTTCGATACTTCTAATCATTCCTTTTTGTGCTGCGATTTCATACTGTGGATCACCAACGATTCCAACATCAGCTTTTCCAGATGCAACGTTTGCTACACGCTCAGTTGTATAAGTACTTAACCACGTAAAATCACCAACGCCTAGACCATATGCAGGAAGAATGTAAGATTTTAAAGCAAAATCTACACTAGTACCTTTTTTAGTTACAAAGGTTTTCCCTTTTAATTGACCAAGGTTTTTCCATTTTGAATTTTTTGCAACTATAACGTGACTTGTTCCACAAATATTCGCAGTTACGCCAATTGCAGTTACTTTAGCACCTCTAGAAATAGCAGTACTAAAAGGAGAGAAACCAGTTGTGCCAGTATCCAGATTATTCTGAATGATAGCATTCCTCATTAATTTCCCTTGTTTGAAAGAAGTAAATGTGTAATCCAAACCTTCTTTCTTCCAAAATCCGCCTTTATGGGCAACAACTTCGAATGAACCCATAATTGCTCTGTGCGCACCAATACGAAGCTTAGCAGCTTCTGTAGGTACACTTAGACCTAACATAGCTACACCAACAACTAAAGCAAAAACAAAAGTGATAATACGCTTCATTTTAAAACATCCTCCAATTAAAAGAATATGGCCCTTATAAGAAAGAGCACAAAAACAAAACTACACAATAAAAAGATTTTTTCTATGAATTATTGAGTGATGCTATCAGAAAACAAGATAAATTAAAAGGTTTCGTTTTTGAAAACAACTACAAGAGAAGACTTATGGCGGGGCTGACGGGACTCGAACCCGCGATCTCTGGCTTGACAGGCCAGCGCGATAACCAACTTCGCTACAGCCCCTCCATAAAGTTTAAAAACGGACTTATATCGTGTGAACCCTTTGAAGTCAAATAAGAAAAGTAGCATGCAATTTTTTAAAAAACAATAAACTCATTTATCATTCCAAAGAATTAATATTTTCACCAGATGCCAGACGCACAATTCCTTTCTCTGTAATTAAAGCATCTACAAGTTCAAAAGGAGTCACATCAAATGCAGGATTGAAAACATTTACTCCATCTGGAGTGATTTTTTTTCCTGCAAATGTCCTAATTTCATCTCCAGGCCTTTCTTCAATTGGGATTTTTTCTCCAGATTCTGAATTCAAATCGATCGTACTTGTAGGAGCAGCAACGAAAAAAGGAATATTATGTTTCTTAGCTAAGACAGAAAGTGAATATGTCCCAATTTTGTTTGCAACATCTCCATTAGCAGCAATCCTATCTGCACCAACTACAATCACATTAATTTTTCCAAGTTTCATGCAATAGCCAGCCATATTATCCGAAATTAGTACTACAGGAATACTATCTTTATTCAATTCCCAAGCAGTTAACCTTGCACCCTGTAAAAAAGGCCTTGTCTCGTCAACATAGACATCTTTTACTCGATTATCTCGAAATCCACTTCTTATAACTCCCCCTGCAGTACCATATCCTGCTGTCGCAAGAGCGCCTGCATTACAATGAGTCAATACATGTGCATTTTTTGGTAATAGAGAAGAACCAAGATCTCCAATTTTTTTACATATCTCAATATCTTCGATATGAACGGAAATAGCAAAATCTACAAGTTTTCTCATAATTTCTTCGGGGGTATTTATATTTTTTATAAGTTTAAGACACTTTTCTATAGCCCAGTACAAATTTACAGCTGTGGGACGAGTCTGACCTAAAATTCTGGATGCATCATTAAGCGAATTAATTTGCTTATCTAAACCCATACCTACGGTTCTTTTTGCAGAAAGTGCCATGCCATATGCAGCAGTAACACCAATCGCAGGTGCACCCCTTACAATCATATGAGAAATAGCATCAGCAACTTCAAATTCATTCTCACACTTAACATATACTTCTTCATTTGGAAGTTTTCTCTGATCAAGTAGAAGAAGTGTCTCTCCATCAAAAGAAATTGTCTTGAAATTACCTTCTATCTCCAAAAAATCCTCATAGAAATAAAATAAAATTATCTAAAAAGAGCAGCAACTTGAAAAAGACTCTTTACGAGAAATTCTTGTAAAAAAAGAATTATAAGATAAACAACTATTGGGCTTAAATCAAAACCACCAAGGTCAGGCATTCTATATCTTATGGGTGCCAAAATTGGCTCTGTTACACGATAAAGGAATTGAACAAATGGATTATAAGGATCAGCTTCCACCCAAGAAATGAGAACTCGAGCAAGTAAAATAAATACATAAATCCAAAGAACATAACCTACAATAATAGCAATAGCATTTATAAGATTAAAAAAAATAAACAGTATTCTTCTCCCAACTTTTAAATTTATTTTTTCCCTAACTCGTTACTTCTATTTGTAGCCGCAATGACAGCATCTATGACTGAAGAGCGAATACCTCCCTTTTCAAGAGCGTGTAACCCTGCAATAGTTGTGCCCCCGGGAGAGGTAACCATATCTTTGAGTTTTCCAGGATGCTCTTTAGTTTCAAGAAGAAGCTTAGATGAACCATAAACTGTTTGAGCAGCCAATTTTAATGACTGTTCTCTAGTTAATCCAACTCTAACTCCCGCATCAGAAAGTGCTTCAATAAATTGAAAAACATAAGCAGGACCACTGCCTGAAAGTCCTGTAACAGCATCCATTAGAATTTCAGGAACTTCTTCTACAATACCTACTGAACTAAAAAGCTCCAAGGCAAGTGACATGTCATCTTCTTTTGTTTCTTTTGATGAACACAGTGCTGAAGCACCTGAACCAATTAAACAAGGGGTATTTGGCATCACTCTAACAATCTTTGCATTTTCACCAAAATTCTCCAGGAACCTTGAAATAGGAATTCCTGCAGCGATAGAAATAACTATTTGACCTTTATAAAAATTCACTATAGAAGATAAAACTCCATCTATAACTTGTGGTTTAACTGCAATAAGCAAAATATCAGAATCTAAAATAAATTCTCCGTATTCCGAAAAAACATTAAGAGTATGCTCTTCTCTAAGATAATCCGCTCTCTCTTTTAGCGGTTCTATCACATTAATATTCTGAAGTTTTGCAAATTTTGTCTTTATAATACCAAGACAAAGAGCTTCTCCCATCCTACCGCCACCTACAACTGTAATTTTATGATCAGTCATTTTATACACTCACTTAATATCAGGCATGTAAACATAATCTATCTTCTTTCATCAAAAATTGCAGACCCAACCCTAACATGTGTTGCCCCTTCCTCAATAGCTACTTCAAAATCATTTGACATTCCCATTGATAGATCAGTGACACCTTCAAAACCATTCTCTTGAATTTCATCTCTTAAAGAACAAAGTTTTCGAAAGTGAATCCTACTATCTTCAGGATTTTTCGAAAAAGGAGGAATACACATTAGACCTTTCACATAAACATAAGGTACTGTACGAATCAATTTAATCAAATTAAGAACATCTTTAAAAAATACTCCATTTTTTTGAGATTCCTCTCCAGTATTCACTTGTATATAGATATTTAATGGCTTACGAATTATTTTTTCTGCAAACCGTGAAATTTCCTTAGCCAAAGAAACAGAATCTACTGATTCTACAATATCAAATAAACCCGGAACTATTTTTACCTTATTTTTTTGTAGTTTTCCAATCAAACGCCATTCTAGTCCATTAGCAATATTTGGATCCATATCTAACCGTTTATCTCTAGCCTCTTGGACACGATTTTCTCCTATTATGAAACTCCCTGCATGAAAAATTTCTTCTATCTTTTCTACACTCTGTGTCTTTGTAACTGACACCAGTTTCACTTCTTTCGACGAACGATTCACACGTTCTGCAGATTCTTTTATCCTTTGTTTAACACTTTCAAGATTGTTGTAAATCCGAGAATTTTCCATAATTTTTACAGAATTCCTTTTCAAATTAAAAGAATTAAAGAAGTTTGTCTTCCTACTCCTTTACCTTCTCTTCTATACGAGAAGAAATTATTTTTGTTTCTAAATGTACAAGGTCCAGGACTTCCTATTCTTTCTCTTTTTATCCCTAAATTTAAAAACTGTTCGAAAACAATTTTTGGTAAATCAATATGCCATTTTCCATTTTCTTTTTGAAAAACTGCGTTTTTTGCTTCAGGAATAGTCTGATTGAAAGGAATAATACATTCATAGCTAACTTCGTAGGAACTTCCACAAATACCTGGTCCAATCGCCACTAATAAATTAGATGGTTTACAACCATATTCAAGTTTCAACTTTTTTACCGTTTCTTCAATAATACCTTTTAAAATTCCTTTTCTACCCGCATGCACCGCTGCTATTGCTCTTAAATGTTTGTCAACTATAAGGACAGGCAAACAATCGGCAGTTTCAATAGTAAGAATCAAGCCAGATTCATTTGACACAACCGCATCTGCAGTGTTTGAACTTCCATTTTTGATTTCTTCAGTACTAATGACCCTAGAACTATGCACCTGCTTAAGATGAACAAATGAACTAAGATACTTGTCAAAAAAATCGGAATTTAATTCTTCACCTTTAAACAACATTTCTAACAAGTTTGAATTCTGGATTTTTTTCGCGAAAAAATTTTGCACATCATTTTTAGGACATAAGTCTCTTGTGCCAAATCCATGCGCAACAAAATCCAAAGAATCTAATAATGGAGATGTAAAAAAAGTCATATCCCCAAGATTGTACTCGCATAGTTCATTCAAATTCTAAACTCTCTAGAAAGAAAAACTCTTAATCTGCTTGTCTCCTTAAGAAAGTAGGGACATCTAAATCATCTTCCTCAAACTGAAAACCCAAGTTCGTTTTATTATTTTTCATTCTGACATAAGCAGGAACAGAGATATCTGCACCATCAGTTCCAGTTGCTTCAATAGTAGTCTCTTCAACAATTGAAACTTCAGGTGAAACAGCATCGTGAAAACCAGTAGCTATTACTGTTACTCGCACAGAATCTCCAATTGACGAATCAATTACAGAACCAAAAATTACGTTTGCATCTTCATGAGCAGTTTCATATATAAGAGTACAAGCCTCATTCACTTCATGTAGTGCAAGAGTCTCTCCTCCAGAAATGTTTATCAAAACTCCTCTTGCACCCTGTATAGTTGCCTCTTCAAGTAGAGGACTACTAATCGCCTTCTGCGCGGCATTAATAGCTCTATTCTCACCTGCACTAACTCCACTTCCCATAAGAGCCATACCACCCATATCTCTCATAATTGTTCTTACATCTGCAAAGTCAAGATTTATAAGACCAGGAGTAGTTATTAAGTCAGCTATTCCCTTACATGCTTGCAATAAAATGTCATTTGCTTTATCGAATGCATCAAGCATAGGAGTCGATTTATCAACCATACCCAAAAGACGTTGATTAGGAATTGTAATTAATGTATTTACCGAATCTCTTAGTTCTGCAATTCCTGATTCTGCCTGGGATTGCCTTTTAGGGCCCTCAAAATCGAACGGTCTAGTTACAACTCCTACGGTGAGTATTCCTGCTTCTTTTGCAATTCTAGCAATTACGGGGGCCGCTCCAGTACCTGTTCCTCCACCCATTCCCGCAGTTACAAACACCATATCCAAATCTCTCATTAAACTTGTCAACCTTTCAGTATCTTCCATAGCAGATTTACGTCCAATATCTGGGTTTCCACCTGCACCTAATCCCTTCGTTACTTCTGTCCCTATCTGAATTTTTTCCTTTGCTAATGATTGCTCCAACACCTGAGCGTCCGTATTTGCAACTGCAAATTCCACTCCTTCCATTCCAGAGGAAATCATTGTATTAACTGCATTTCCTCCTCCTCCTCCTACACCAATTACTGCAATTCTGGCGCGACATGAAACTTCTTCATCAAGTTCAAAAAAATTACTCATTACTCACTCCCTTTTTCCTTGGACGTTGGGAAACCTTTTTAAATTATTTAAAGATACTATTTAAAGCATCCTTGATTTTTAAAGTTATTCCTCCACTATTTCCATTCATTAACCCATTTGGAAACCAATTCTTTTGTTCTTTTTCTCCATTCTCTGAAGCATACATTACCAAACCTACTGCTGTTGAATATAAAGGTTGATTGACCATATCAACCAGTCCACCTATACCACTTGGAGAACCTCTTCTTACAGGGAGTTGAAGAACAGTCTCCGCTAAATCTTCTATTCCATCAATAATACTTGCCCCACCAGTTAAAACTACACCTGCAGGAAGCAAATCCTCCATTCCACTTTTTTGGATGGACCTTCTAATATATGTGAGAATCTCTTCTAAACGAGGTTGAATAATTTCTGCAAGTATTTGACGACTTAGAATTCTTGGCTCTCTTCCACCAACGCTAGGAACCTCTATATTTTGTTGTCCAGTCAAACGTGAAGCTAGGGCATACCCATGTTCTTTTTTAATTCTTTCTGCCTGATAATCCGGGGTTCTAAGTCCTATTGCAATATCACGAGTAATATGACTTCCCCCTACTGGAATAACTTGAGCGTATCTCATCACGCCAGAACTTATAACAGCAACATCTGAGGTTCCACTTCCAATATCAACTACTGCAACTCCAAGATCTCGTTCGTCTTCACTAAGAGCAGCTAAAGAGGAAGCAAGGGGTTGTAAAACAAGACGTTCGACCATTAAACCGGCTCTTTCAACACTTCTAACTATATTTTGAATAGAGGGAACAGAGCCTGTAACTATATGAACTTTACATTCTAAACGAACACCGGCCATGCCGACAGGTTCCGTAATACTTTCTTGTTCGTCTACAACATATTCTTGCGGCAACACATGTATAATTTGATGATCAGTAGGCATTGTAATAGCTCTTGCCTGTTCAATAACTCTCTGCACATCTTCTTTTGAGACTATTTTGTTTTTTATCGCAACAATTCCATTTGTATCTAAACTTTTAATGTGGGGACCTGAAATTCCTATATTCGCGTGTTTGATCTGAAAACCGCTAATAAATTCAGCTTCCTCGACTGCGGCACAAATAGATTCTACAGTTTGATCAATATTGACTACGGAACCCTTATTTAATCCTTTTGATGGATGCTTTCCCAGCCCTACTATCTCTAAAGTACCTTCATCATTAAATTCAGCAACAACTGCACAAATTTTTGAAGTACCTATATCCAACCCAACAAACATTTCATTACTCTTACTCATCCCTTTATCCCCCATATTCCAATATTGGCCTCATGATTACACGAGAAGGAAATGTAAGGTCAAAGAAAAGGCGGTTACCTGCAACTCGAATTCTATCCGGGAACAGTTCAAATATAGAAATCAGACGTGCTATTTGAGAAATTAATTTCTCGTGTGATATTTTGATGTCGAAAGATTGCTTCATAAATCTCAATAAGAAAAATCCATCTTCCGTCTTTTTTATAGAAAAACATTTATTATTGAACCATGTTAATTTTTGTAAAACCTGAAGTATGAAAAGAATCTTGCTCATATCATCATTTTCAAAAGAAGTACCTATCTCTTTTTCTGAAAAACCATCTACTCTTGGCAAACATGGTTTTTTTAATAAAGGCATATTCCCAAGTACCATTCCCTCCGAATCTATTGCGTTTTCATTTTTTCCTTTAATTAAAGCAACAGGTTCTCTTTCATTAATAGAAATATCTAGAACGCCTGGATATTTTATTTTCACATTTGAAGACTCTATCCAAATATTTCTTTCTAAAATCTTACCAATAGACTCTAAATTTATAATAAAAATATTTGCGTCCTGCGAAAAATTCATAGAGTTAATAATTTTTTCAGGGCTAGTATAATGCGACCCATCAATAATTATTTTTTTTAATCGATAATGATTATTTGTTCGCAAAAAAAGAAATAAGTGCAATAAAATCAGAAAAAATTCAATACAAATTAACGCGTGTATACATTTTTTAAGTGAAACTTGGCGATTTTTCTCTAAAGAAATTGAATTTTCTCTCAATCTAAACACCATATCTCCTCTTATAACAATCAAGCATGGGAACAAATCCGTGTTGGACTTTCTTCTTCTCCAATTATGTTAAGTTCTAAATTCAAATCAATATTTTTTTGTTTCTTCACTGTCCGTTGAATTTCATCAATAAGGGCAAGCATATCCGATGATTTTGCCCCACCAGTATTTACTAAAAAATTTGCATGTACTTCACTAACCATAGCTGAACCAATACTTAGTTTCTTGAGACCACATTCTTCTATTAATCTTCCAGCTTTATCATTTAGAGGATTTTTAAAAATTGAACCTGCACATGGTCTTCCCCAAGGCTGTTTTTTCTTTCTACTGCTTAAATTTTGTTCATATAAATCTTCTAATTTTTCTTTACTTCCCCGCTTTAATCTAAGAATTGAAGAAATGACTACCCCGGGAGCAGGCAATTTAGTTGCTCTGTAAGAAAATTCAATTTCTTCTTTACTGAGTGTCTTCATTTTCCTTTCTCCAAACGGTAACCAAAGAACACTCTCAATCAAATCCTCTACATATTGAGTGGCAGTTCCGGCATTCATCATTAACGCACCTCCAAAAGTACCTGGAATTCCCATTAATCTTTCGACACCTGAAAGTCCATTTGAAATCCCAAACCGAACTAGAGAAGGAATTTTTTCAAATGCTCCAACAGCAACAAGAACTTCATCTTTATTTTCCAGCAAAACCTCTAAACCCTTAAAATTTTTTGACAAACTAATAACTAAGCCTCTTACTCCACCATCTAAAATTAGTGTATTCGCACCTCCACCAAGAACAGTTATTGGTAAATTGAAATTTTGAGAAATTTTCAAAAGAGGAAATAAATCCTTTTCGTGTTCTGGAAAAGCTAAAAAATCTGCCTGACCTCCAATTTGCAAAGTTGTGTAAGGTGCAAGAAGTTCATCAAACAAAACTTCAAAAGGCATCCTAGAAAATTCAGTTTTTAAATCCATTCTTTCCTCAACACATAAAAAAACTTATCCCTTAACATTTAATTCGTACTTCAATTTTTCTTTTAGCAATGTTCCTAGTTTCCATATATCTCCAGCACCCAAGGTAACAAATAAATCATTTGCTCTCAGCGTATTTAAAAGTTTTTCTATTCCATCAGTAGAGTTTTCAACTTCAAAACAATTATTCTTGCCATGTGCACGAATTCCTTCAAGTAATTTAGACGAATTTACGCCTTCAATAGGCATCTCTCCTGCAGAATAAATAGGAGCCACAAAAAGAATATCTGCATCATTAAAGGAGGAAATAAAAGATTTCATTAAATGGTGTGTGCGTGAAAATCTGTGTGGTTGAAAAACAACAACGATTCTTCTATCCGGACAAGACTCTTTTAATGCTTTAAGCGTAGCTTTAATCTCTTCGGGATGATGACCATAATCATCATATAGCAAGATATCAGATACTTCTCCTATAAGATCCATCCTTCTACTAATACCTTGAAATTCTTCTAATCCCAATTTCACTGAATCAAAAGGTATATTTATCTCCATAGCTAAAGCAATAGCACCTAAAGCGTTTAATGCATTATGCATGCCGGGCATAGGCACCTGAATTTCTCCTAGCTTTTTTCCAAAACGACAAACATCGAAAAAACTCTTTCCCCCAATATAACGAAAATTTTTCCCTTGATAGTCAGAAGTAATATCAAATCCATAAGTGAAAAATCTTTTTTCAATTTTGGGAATGATTTCTCTAATAGCAGGATTGTCATTACAAAGTACAGAAAAACCATAAAAAGGAATCTTATTTACAAATTCAAGAAAAGCATCCTTTATACTCTGGTAATCTTCATAAAAATCAAGATGTTCTTCGTCAATATTAGTAACGAGACCAACTGTTGGAGAAAGATCAAGAAAGGTCCCATCACTTTCATCCGCTTCTGCAACAAGAAAATCTCCTGCTCCTAATCTTGCATTGGAACCAAAGGCATTTAATCTTCCTCCAATAACAAAAGTTGGATCAAGTGAATCCTTGTATAAAATCGAAGCAACTAATGATGTAGTGGTAGTTTTTCCATGTGAACCAGCAATCGCAATACTGTATTTCATTCTCATTAGTTCGCTTAGCATTTCAGCTCTTGGTATAGCAGGAATCTTTTGCTTTCTCGCTTCAACTAATTCTTCATTATCAGGCTTAATAGCAGAACTATAAACTACAACGTTCGCACTCGTAACATTTTCCTTGTTATGTCCTTCAGTAAACTTAACACCTAATTCTTCTAAGCGAATTATCGCATCATTAATTGCAATATCAGACCCACTGACTGAATAATCTAGATTGATTAATAATTCTGCAATTCCACACATCCCTGTTCCTCCTATTCCGACAAAATGAATTTTGATGGAATGAAGAAACTTGGTGCTATTAGCATTCTTGACATTAATCATTAAATCCCCTACCAACTAATAGACAACAACTTCTTTACATATTTTTGCTACTGAGAACCTACTACAAGAGTCGTTAAATTCTTCAGCCTTAATAGACATCTCCTGCAAAGCCTTTCTATCATCAACGAATTTAGAAAGAATTGAAAAAAGTACTTCAGGCTCAAAATCTTCCTGTCTCACTAAAATTCCAGCTCCTTTATCCGATAGGAATTTGGCATTTTCTTCTTGATGGCTATGTGTCGACTCAGGGAAAGGAACTAAAAGCGCTGGTAAGCCCATAGCAGTAATCTCTGCAATTGTAACTGCCCCTGACCTTGCTATAACAAAGTGCGCCCACCTATATTTATCAACAATATCAAACAGAAAACTCTTAACATCAGAATCCATATTTTCTTTCTCGTATGCACGAGAAACCCAGTCAATGTCCCTATCTCCCGTCTGATGAACAAATTTCAATTCTGCACGCAACGAATGAAGTAGAGGCAAAGTTCTAACTACGATATCATTAATTGCAGTAGCTCCTTGACTACCACCAAATACTAAAATCTTTAATGGACCTTGCCAAAACGAATTTTCTCTATTAAACCCAGAATCAAATTCAGGCCTTAGAGGGAGACCACTATCAATTATCTTTTTCTTTCGAAAGAAATTCTTCTTCAATGGCATTCCTAATGCAATCTTAGACGCAAATGGAGATAAAATTCTATTAGCAACACCAGGCACTGCATTTTGCTCAATTAAAACGATTGGTTTTCTCCTTAACCATGCTGCAATTATTGGAGAAACACTTGCGTAACCACCTACTCCTAAAACTACATGGGGATTAAAAGTTTTGATAATTTCTAAAGACTGAAACAGACCACTAATTAATTGAAAGATTGACAGAATTTTCTTTCCTATCCTAACCCCAACAAATCCAGATGCTTTTATACTCTTTATCGGAAGTCCTTCACGTTCAAGAATTTTAGCAAGCAATCCTTTTTTTGGTCCCACAAACAAAACTTCATTATTTGAGGAATCTGCTAACCAGGTTCGAGCTACGGCAACACCAGGATATACATGGCCACCTGTTCCACCGCCTGCTATCATTAATCTCAATTTTGTCCCCTTAAATTTCTCATTCTAATCTTTTTAAAATTTTTGACTCGTTGAACTCTTTTCGACTTTCCGAATGATTCATAATCAGATTTTAAAGAATTTTTTGCGCTAATATTCATTAAAATTCCAATTGAAGAATGCGTAATTAAAAGGGATGAACCGCCTAAACTAATCATAGGAAGGGGTATCCCTGTAGTAGGCACTAAACCAGTTGCTACTGACATATTTAAAAGACCTTGAACTGAAATTAAGAGCGTAGTTCCAAATGCAAGGAGAGACTGAAAATTACTTGAACAGTTATAGGCAATTTTGAATCCACGAAGAAGAATAAGAGAAAAGAGTAATAAAACCAGGAAACATCCTATTAAACCTAGTTCTTCGCCAAGAACTGAAAAAACGAAATCCGTGTGTGGTTCTGGAAGATAAAAGAGTTTTTGTTTGCTATCACCGATACCCAAACCTGTAATCCCACCACGGGCGATAGCTAAAAGAGACTGGATAAGTTGATAACCCATCCCAAGCGGATCTGAAAAAGGATCCATAAAAGCAAGTACGCGCTTAAAACGCCAAGGAACCAGAAAAACCATTAAAGAACATAAAAAAACAGTACAAAACGTATAAGCAATTACATAATAACATTTAATCTCAGCTAAATACAATAAGATTCCAGCAACAATTAAAATGAGAAGTACGGTTCCTAGATCCGGTTGGAAAAGTATAAAACCAACCGTAACGCCAACTACTATTATAAAATGAAGAAAAATAGTACTGGGTTCATTTGTGATTCTTTTCTTTTCACTGAGTAGATTTGCTAAATGAAAGATAAGTATAAGCTTTGAGAACTCAGCCGGCTGAAAAGTAAAAGCGCCAACTCCTATCCATCTAGTCGCACCTCCGACAGTTCGACCAAAACCAGGAAGGAAAATTAGAGCTAAAAAAATCCACATCAAACAAATCAAGGGAAAAGATACTTTTCTAAATCTATCTATTTCAAGCATAAAGAATAAGAACATAGATAAAAATCCACAAAGCATCCATAATCCATGTCGTTTAATAAAATAATAAGAATCTCCATAATCTTCGTATGCCAGAATATTGCTTGCACTAAAAATCATGACGAAACCAATAGCATTAAGAAATAATACTGAATAAAGAATCGTTTTATCTATATTTTTTCTTTTCATTAATTAATTCTCATATCTTTCATTAACTAACTCTCGAAAAGTATTTCCTCGTTGAATATAATCATCGAATTGATCAAAACTTGAACAAGCAGGTGAAAACAGAACAGTTTGTCCAGAAATTACTCTTTTTGAGATGGCCGAAACCGCATCTTCCAAGTTGAAAACTATTTCAGTTTCAACCTCATTCTGAAAAAATTCATGAAACCTTTTCGCAGAATCTCCGATAAGAAATATCTTTATAACTTTAGATTTTATGGCAGGGAAGATGTATTCTAGATCACTGTTTTTATCGAAACCTCCAGCTATAAGAATCACATCGTCTTGAAGACTTAAAATACTCATTTTTGTGGAACCTACATTCGTAGCTTTAGAATCATTTATCCAAGTAATCCCATCTTTTTTTGAAACTATTTCCATACGATGCGGAAGACCTTTATAGTTTATTGCCGTTCTCTTCATTGCAATAATATCGGCCCCAAGAAAAGAACCTGCTGCACAAGCCCCTAAAAAGTTTTCTAGATTATGAAGACCTGGCAAATAGATCTCTGCAATATCACATACTTCTTGAATGTCATCATCTGCAATTATGTATACTTTGTCATTTTTGACAAAAGCACCGTTTTTTACTGCTTCTTTTCTACTAAAAGTAAGAGTTCGTTGTTCGCCTTCAAACTCAAGATGTCTAGTAATAGGATCATCAAAATTTATTATTTTTACATCATCTTTTTTCTGATTACATAATAACTTTGCCTTAACTGAAAGATAATCTTCAATAGATTTGTGTCTGCCAATATGATCTTCTGTAACGTTTGTAATCATTGCAAGATAAGGACGGAGACTTGAGGAGAGCTCAAGCTGAAAACTACTGATCTCACTTAAAATAAAATCTAAATCATCAGTTTCATTCTCAACAACATCTATTAATGGCCTTCCAATATTTCCACCTACAGAAATTCGAAAACCACTATTTTCCAAAATTTCTGACAACATTGTTAATGTAGTTGTTTTACCATTAGTCCCTGTAATTGACACCAGAGGTATATTTGAAAGTCTCCAAGCAAATTCTATTTCGCTAACAACTTCTACTCCAGACGCGAAAGCAATTTGAACAAAATAATTATCTTCAGGAACTCCTGGACTAACAATAAGAAGATCACATTTCTGAAAAGTTTCTTTTTTATGACCTCCAAACTCAGTTCTTACATTGCTTAAAATATTGCTATTCAGATCATTTACGTTATGACTATCTGTAACAATTAATTCTCTACATTTTCCTATGAGGAAATTTGAAAGTGCAATACCAGTCTTTCCCATTCCCATAACAACAACCGTCTTTGATTTCAACTTCTGCAAAAAATTAATATTTTCTAATCCCATAACTCTATCTCAATTTAAGGGTAGCAACGCTTAAAAGCGCTAATATAAGAGCTACAATCCAAAAACGAATTGTAATCCTTGATTCGGGCCAATTCATTTCCTCAAAATGATGGTGTAGAGGAGCCATCCTGAAGACCCGTTTTCCTGTAATCTTGAAAGAAACAACTTGAATCAGGACAGATAAAACTTCTATTACAAATAGACCACATACAGAAAAAAGCAGAATTTCTTGTTTGATACTCAGAGCTATAACAGCCAAGATAGAACCTAGGGATAATGAACCTACGTCTCCCATAAAAATTTGTGCTGGATAGGCATTAAACCAGAGAAAACCTAATCCAGCACCAAAAATAGTTCCACAAAGAATAGTTAACTCACCAGCACCTCTAACATGCTGGACTAGTAAATACTTAGAAATTTCTGAATGTCCGGCTACGTAACTGAAAATAAGATATGCTACTGCCGCAATTAACAATGGACCAATAGCCAATCCATCAAGACCATCAGTGAGATTAACTGCATTACTAGTTGCTACAATTACAATCGCGGCATAGGGAATAAATAATATTCCAAGCTGAGGTAAAAAATCCTTAAAGAACGGGAACATAACTACCGTTTTAAATTCTTTCGATACAAATCCTTTATAAAGCAGAAATCCTACTATCAGACCAATTACAAATTGAAAAAAAAACTTTTTCCCCGCAGTAAGACCTTTTCTGTTTTTCTTTACTACTTTTTTATAATCATCAAATAAACCCAATAAACCAAAAGTCACCAGAACAAAAAGTGAAAGAAGGACATACCTATTCGACAAATCGTTTAAAAGTAATGTTGAAATTAAGATAGATAGGAGGATAATAAATCCACCCATGGTCGGAGTGCCACGCTTAGAGAAATGAGACTGCGGTCCGTCTTCTCTAATTTCTTCCCCTATTTGCCTTCGTTTCAAAAAACGAATAAAAGGAGGCGCTAGAAAAAACGAGAACAAAAAACCAAAAAAAACTGCAATAGCCGTTCTAAAAGTTATATATCTAAAAACGTTCAGAAATGCATAATCATTACTTAATAAAAGAAAAGATTTGTATAACATTAATTTAATATCTCCTCTGAGAAACGTTCCATACGACTAACACGAGAACCTTTTACTAAAACCCAGTCTCCTTTTGCAAAATTCTCATAAAACCAAGACAAGGCATCGTCAAGGAATTCAAAAGCTTTAAAATTTTCAAAATTAAAATCTTTCTTAATTTCCTCTGCTGCTTCGGTCATTAACAAGCCAACAAGGATAAAAACACAATTTTTTTTAGTACTCATTTTCAAAAGATTAAGAATTAAATCCTTGTGAAGTTCAGATTTAAGTTCTCCCAACTCACTCATATCTCCCAAGACAACAAATAATTTTGACTCTCTTTTCAATATTATTGCGGTTTTAAATGAAGAAAGCATAGAATCAGGATTAGCGTTATAAGAATCGTCAATTAAAAACGAATTTTCATAATCAGGCATTGGCTTTATTTTCATACGCATTGGCAAACTTGATGAATCTCTCAAACCTCGGACTATTTCTTCCATAGACACACTCAAACAGGTAGCTACTGTAGCTGCAGCAACCGCATTTAAAACGCTATGACAACCAAACTGCGGAATCCATGCCTCTCTTTTTTCACCATTATAAAAAAGGCTAAACTTTGTGCCATTTTCATAAGGAAAACAAACATCTTCGAAAAAGAGACTATTGCGATCCGAAGAACCAAACGTTTGAACTTGCAAACCTCTTTCTTGGGATTTCTGTTTGTAAAAAGAACCATAATCGTGATCACCAGAAAAAACCATAAAACCATTTTTCGATACTCTATGAATAATTTCCCCCTTTGCATCTCGAACAGATTCTAAAGTATGCAAATTCTCCAAGTGAGCTCGAGCAATATTTGTTATCACTCCAACGTGTGGAACTGCCATTTCTGCAAGACGTTCGATTTCTCCGAATCTATTCATCCCAATTTCGAAAACAGCTTTCTCATGCTCTTTTGTAATATTCAAGAGTTGCAAAGGCAGACCAATCAAGTTGTTTAAATTTCCTTCAGTTTTTAAAGTTTTATTGTTCTGACTCAAAATCGAAAACAACATTTCTTTGGTCGACGTTTTCCCGTTACTGCCAGTAACACAAACTACAGGAAGGTCGAATTTAAGACGGTGAAATTTAGCAAGATCTCCTAGCGCTTTAAGACAGTCATCAACATAAATAACGGCAATTTTAAATTCTTCTGAAGAACAATAATCATTACTCGTAATTAAAGCTTTTGCACCTTTTTGTTCTGCTTCTCTCAGGAAAAAATTTCCATCGAAATTTTCTCCTTTCAAAGCTATGAAAAGATCTCCTGGACTTATTTTTCTAGTATCCGTACATACTCCATAGACTTCAGTTAAACTCTCTCCCATCAAAATCTTTCCATCTATTGCGGAGACAATTTCTTCAACATTAAATATTGGACATTTTGAGTTCAAGATGTATACCCCATGGAACTAAGCACAATACGTGCATGATTTCGATCATCAAAAGGAATCTTTTCATTACCCACCATCTGATATGTTTCATGTCCCTTCCCTGTTATTAAAATTGTGTCACCTTCCTTAGCAAAAGAAATAATGAACTTAATCGCTTCTTTTCTATCTACAATTGAAAAACATCTATCTTCGGAACCAGGAACTAATTTTGTGCCATTATTGACTTCACGAATAATCTCTTCAGGAATTTCATTGCGGGGATTATCTGTGGTTATTACAACGATATCACTATGTTTTAAAGCTTCTGCACACATAAGTGGTCTTTTTGTCCGATCTCTATCTCCCCCACATCCCATTAAAGTCAAAATTCGACCTTGCGTGATAGGACGTGAAAATTGAATTACTCTAGATAAAGCATCTTGAGTATGTGCATAATCTACGACTACCAAGAATGGCTGCCCCATTTTAATCTCCTCAAATCTTCCAGGGACAGACTCAAATTTCTTCATAGCTGTTGCTATTTCTTCGATAGATATCCCACTTGAGATCCCTGTCGCTGCAGCCCCAAGAATATTCATCAAATTATGTTCTCCAATCAAAGGGCATTGAATTTCTATAGAATCATCAGGTAATTTTAAATCAAACTTTAAACCAGTATTTGTATTGCAGATATTTTCCGCACAAACGTCTGCCATCTTAGATAGACCATATGAAAATTTATCAAGTTTGGACCGTTCATAAATCTGCTTTCCATATTTATCATCTATATTCACGATTATTTTTTTGGGATTACAATCGTTAAAAAGTTTCATTTTACTGTTAAAATATGAATACATATCACCGTGAAAATCGAGATGATCTTGTGACAAATTCGTAAAAATTGCTGCATCAAAACTACATCCATGAACTCTGTCTAAGTCCAAACTGTGACTTGAAACCTCCATACAAACATCACTTATTCGATCTTTTACCATCATCCCAAAAAGGTTTTGCAAATCAGAGGATTCTGGTGTAGTTCTGTCATTGTCAATAATTTTTTCTCCAAACCGACAAAAAATTGTACCTAAAATTGCAGACTTTCTGCCGACACTATTTAAAATCCAGTCCAACAAAAAAACTGTCGTTGTTTTTCCATTCGTACCTGTAACACCAAACAAATTGAATTTATTTGAAGGACGACCATAAAAAGTCGAACTAACTTCTGCTAACGCTCTTCTCCCCGATTCAACAACAAAACATGCGTCAAAACCCTCTAGACTAGGAATCATTCTTTCTAAAATGATTGTAGATGCACCTGAAGCAATTGCCTGCTTTACATATTTATGGCCATCTTCCTTTAACCCTTTAATTGCAACAAAAATATCTCCCGGCTTTACAGTCCTAGAATCGTAAGAAATTCCTGAGACATTGATATTTTTTTTACCAAAAAATTCTTTAAATGAAAGTTCATCAGATATATCTTCTAGATTCATATAGCTTGCTTCTCTTTTCATAATTAAAAAGTTCCATAAAAGAAATTACCTAAAATTCTTTCCTAAATTTTGTTTTCATAATCTTTGCATTATCAGGTGGAACTCGTAGGTATCTTAAAGTCCTTAGAACTACTCTTCTCCATACTGGTGCAGCAATAGTACTGCCCCAAGATTCATTATTTAGATTTCCACCGTAAAAAATTATTATTAAAGCAATCTTCGGATTTTGGAGAGGAGCAAAACCTACAAATGACATAACAAAGTCCTTATCACTATAATTTTTTTGTCCTGCTATCATCTTCTGAGCTGTTCCAGTTTTTCCTCCGGTTTCATATGATTTTAATCCTGCATTTTTCCCTGTTCCTCTAGAAACAACTTTTCCCATAATTCTTACAAGTTCGGTTGCAGTTTCTTCTGATACAACTCTTTTCCCATCACAAATAATATTTTCTTTAATTTTTACCTCGAATTTTTTGATAGATCTAACAATTTTAGGACTGCACATTATCCCTTTATTTGCTAAAGCCGCCACAGGCATTAACATTTGCAAAGGACTAACACCAATTTCCTGACCAATTGAGATAGAAGCTAAGGAGAGTTTTGACCATTTTGATGGAGTTCTCAAGATTCCAAAAGCTTCACTAGGAAAATCTACTCCTGTTCGATTCCCAAATCCAAAACGCCTAACAGTATCAAATAATTGTTTCGGACCTATTTTTTTTGCAATCTTATAAGTACCAATATTAGAAGAATTAATTATTACGTCTTGCATAGATAATTTTCCAAATTTCTTATGATCTCTGAGTGTTTTTGAAGTTCCTTCAATTTTATGCTTTCCGTTCTCTGTATCGAATATTGCTTCTTTTTCCCCTCCATTCTCGAGGTACGCAACCGCAGTTATTATTTTAAAAGTTGACCCTGGCTCAAATATATCTTGAATGGCAGGTTCCCTCCAATTTTCTGGTTTTGATCGACTATAAACATTAGGATTAAATCTTGGGATTGATGCTAGTCCTATCACCGCTCCCGTTTTCACCTCAACCATAATTCCTATTGCTTTTTTTGATTTAACTTTCCTAAATTGTCTTATTAGTTCTTCTTCTATAAAGTATTGAATATTCGGATCTATAGTTAAAGTTACATTAAATCCATCTCTTGTTTTATCAGCAAGCTTTTTATTACTATCAGACTTGAAATCAAAATTAATTCGGGAAGGATTGGAATTAATTCTTCTCCTCTTTGCATCTCTTTGAATTAGTATTTTACGAGTTGAACCTTCTAAATATCTATTCATCGATTGCTCGACTCCGTATAGACCAACATTATCTACCCCCACAAAACCTAAAAGTGAAGATGCAATTTTTTTTCTTGGATAAAACCTTTTACTCTCTATCTCAAAATTCAATCCTGTTATTTTCAACTTTTTTATCTTTTCTTCTTGCTCAGGATTCAACTTTCTTCCGAGTAAAACATATTTATTTGTTCTTGATAATTTTTTTTGTAAAATTGACTCAGGCACTTGTAAGATTGGAGATAATTTTTCAGATGTAGGAAGTTTGTCTATTATTTTTGAGGTATCTGCATAGAGAGATGGGGATTTTAGGTTTATTGCTAAAATTTCTCCACTGCTGTCATAAATACTTCCTCTTCTAGCTCTTATAGTAATCGTTTTATCTAACTGCCTATTACCTAAGGATTCTAATTTTTCACGTTCAAAGAATTGAATCTTAACTAGTTTTATTCCTACTGATAAAAAACCTATAGAAACTAAGAATGTGCATACAATTAGTCTTCTTTTAAAAATACTTAGCACAAATTCTTTTCCTTAATAGGCGTTTTGATATTTTTTAATTCTTGTTAATAATAACAAACAATATTTTCTCCATTTGAGGAAAAATCATTTTTAATTTTTCTCGTGAAATTTTTTCTATTCTCTTAAGATTACTTAAACTTATTTTTTCTATCTCTAGCGCCTTACGTTCTTCGTCTAAAAAGTTTATTTTTTTTTTCAAGTCTTGAAATCTCATATCCTACCTTAACAGTTTCAAGATGCGACCAAAGTAGCGTTGTGACTGCAATAGAGAATCCAAAGAAACACATTATCAAAAAAGCAAAACCTCTATTATTTTCCACTTAAGACTCATATATTATAAAATTCAAAACTAAACCTGAATTAACTTTATACTCTTCCTAAACGCTCAGAAACTCTAAGACGGGAACTCCTAGCCCTGGGATTTATTTGAACTTCTTTATGCGCTGGACGAATAACTTTTTTAGTAAGAACCTTCAACAAAGGAGTTTCTTTTTTTGACTCAGAACGAAAGTAATTCTTCACTATTCTATCTTCAAGAGAGTGAAAACTTATGACGACTATTCGGCCACCAGGACGCAAAACGTCAACTGCTTCAGAAAGTGCAATTTTCAATGATTCTAATTCATTATTAACAAAGATCCGTAATGCCTGAAAAGTTTTTGTCGCCGGATGTATTCGGAAAAATGTGTTGGAATCCCTTTTTATAGCTCTTAGAACAATATTAGAAAGCTCTTCGCAAGTTACAATCTCTTTTTTTGAGCGGTACTTCACTATTTCTCTAGCTATACGACGAGATTTTTTTTCTTCTCCATACTCAAAAATAATATCTGCTATTTCATTTTCTGACATTTTATTTACTATCTCTGAAGCTTTTAGCGAAGAAGTTACATCCATTCTCATATCCAAGAAATCTTCTGATCTTACACTAAACCCTCTTTTGGGGTTATCCATTTGAATGGAAGAAAATCCCAAGTCAAAGATTATTCCATCTACATAATCTATTTTTTCATTTTTGAGGATTTTTTTAATATTAGTGAAATTCGAATGATGGATACGTATAGCATTCCCATAATCTTTAAGCTTATCTTTGCAAAGGTTAATAGCATCTCTATCCCGATCACAGCCGACCAGCACACCCGAAGGCTGAATCGCATCCAAAATCAGTTCACTGTGTCCCCCTCCGCCCAAGGTAGTATCTAAGAACACAGCACCGGAAAAAGGTGACAAGAAATTCAAAACCTCTTGAACCATAACCGGGGTATGAGATGCTACGAAATCGATATCATCTACTTTCTTTTGAGTTTTTTTTTCTTTGTAAGTTAATCGCATCAGCATTCTCAAAAAAAAGCATTAAAATTCAAGTTCTATAAATGTTTCTTTTCCTTCTTCCTCAATTACAACAGAAGTTTCAGATAATTCTTTTTTCCAGTTCTCACTACTCCAAATTTCAAATTTATTCTCTAATCCAATGATTACTGCATCTTTTCCAATTTGTGCGGAATCACGAAGTCGCAATGGCAATAAAAGACGACCTTGTCTATCAAGAACACACTCAGTTGCTCTACCATACATACTTCGAACATATCTCCTTACGTCATCTCTATGTGTTGGCAATTGACTAAATTTGTCGCTGAATCTTCTTCGCCATTCTTCTAAAGGATATGCAAAGATACAACCGTCCATATCTAATAAAACAAGTTGATCGCCAAATTTTGAATAAAGATATTCACGGAATCGAGCAGGTATACTTACCCGACCTTTTTCATCAACAGAAACAGTATGCGAACTAATGAGCATCATTTCCCCCCACGATTACCCACTTTTACCCACTAAATGCAATATTTATACCTATTTAATTCAAATATGTCAATATTTAAATATTTTTTACTATAATACGTTTGATTACAATAACTTATATTTGTGGGAGAATGTGGTAAGAAATAGATATACTTGTTTTACGCAGATAAACTAGAGAGAAAATCTGAAATGCATTACAAATAAGGATTAAAAACTATGCTCTTCAGTCGGGAAATCACCAGAACGAACTTCATTACAGAAAGTTTCCACGGCATTTCTACCGTTTGTTCCCAGATCGGAGTAGACTTTAACAAATTTTGGTGTGAAATCACTGAAAAGTCCTAACATGTCTTGGGTAACTAAAATTTGCCCATCACAAAATGGCCCCGCACCGATACCGATTGTAGGAACTTCAATTTCTTCAGTTATCTGAGCTCCTAATTCAGATGGAACACCTTCTATTACCATAGAAAAAACACCCGCATCTTGAAGTGAAAGCGCATCTTCTCGAATTTTATCTGCAACTACTTTGGTTTTCCCTTGAATTTTATATCCACCAAAAGAATGTATACTTTGAGGGGTTAATCCTATGTGTCCCATCACTGGGATCTCTCTGTCTACTAGAGCTTTAACATGTTCGAAAACTCGAACGCCACCTTCTAACTTAACAGCTTCAGCTGCACCTTCCTGCATCAATAAACCTGCATTTTTTAAAGTTTCCTTTATATCAATACCATAAGTAAGAAATGGAAGATCAGATACCAAAAGTGCTTTTGGATTTGCCCTAGAAACAGCTTTGGTATGATGCAACATATCACTTAGAGTTACGTGTGTAGTATTAGGGTATCCCAGCATTACCATTCCCAGGCTATCTCCAACCAAAATCACGTCCACCCCTGCTTCATCAATAATTTTTGCTGTGTAATGATCATAAGCGGTAGCTGAAGCAATTTTTGCTCGAGACTTCATCTTACGGATTTTTGATGTTGTGATTTTCTTTCTTGATACAACTGACTCCAATGAATCTTCAAAGATATTTTTCTTAAGAAAACTGCTTTCCACGGTCGCTTCCTCCAATAAAAGGTAAACGCCTAAACAAAAGGTTTAGAGCAAGATAATGAAAAAACCATACTACATTTTATTTTTATCTTCAATGATTCTTAATGCACTAAATAAAAAATTATTCAATGGCAAATAAAGTTTTCTTTTTTCAGCAAGACGCAAAACCTCTCCAGTCATTTCTTGCAATTCACTTTTACTTCCTTTAAAAAACGATTTGAGCATAGAGTTTTCATTAGCAGAAGTATTCTTAACGACCTTGATAACTTTCGATTTTACTTTTATCGGTAGGTTTTCACTATCAACCAACTGTTGTATTTCTGAACAAAGTTTGCAAAAAACATCTAAAACTGGTTCAAGAACAATATTACCATTTTTGCACTCAAAAAGGGTTGCTAGGGGATTAATTGAACAATTTGCCACAAATTTATTCCACTCTGCAAGACGCGAATCATTTGAGGTGGAAACTACAAACCCTGACGATTGAAATAACGATTTTATTTTCTCTAAGTTAAGATTGTTTTCACAATTCAAATCAGAGCTATTTCTACTTAGCTCAATTTTCGCTTCACCATGCTGTAAGATTTCGCCGGCTTTATTTAATTCACAGCCTGTTTCAATCAAACCTCTAAAAATATTTTTTGTGTCAATTTTTTTATCAATTTTATCAAAAGCGTTAAGTCCATTTGAAACAACAAGAATAACTGAAGAAGATGAAATAGAAGAAAGGAAATTTTGACTAGCACTCAACAAATCAAATATTTTGACAGAAAAGATGACTAGATCAGCTTTTTCTGAAGATGGAATAAGATCGACTATAGGATTAGTTTGAAAATTCCTATTCAAATCCATTTTAAGAAGTAAGCCATCAGACTTAATTTTGTTTAAGTGCCCTTTACTAAAACGAGAAAGGTTTTGAACCCCACCCAATCTAATTTTAAATGGAAACGGTTGCATATTTAATCCCAGCCATAAGTTCGCTGCTAGCATCGAACCTACAGCACCAGGACCCACAATCAGAACTGATTTGAAATTTTCAGATTCAAAGTTAATTTAAACTAACCCCACGAGAAATTAAAATAAAACCAACCAACAAAAATACAAAAGAGAGAAAAAACTTTACCTTTTCTCCATCAATCCGACTATTAATAATAGGGGAGACCTGACCACCAATTAAAACTGCAGGTACAGTCATAAATAAAATATTCCAATGAACTGAAATTTGACCAGTTGAAAAAACATATGCATGCACAAGTGTTGCGGGCAAAACTGTTGCAAAAACAATGAGTATACCAGTGCCTATTGCAACTCGAGTTGGAATTTTATTTCGGACAATGAGACTTGTAGAGGCTAATTCTCCAATCCCAATCCCAGTCAATCCAACCAGAATACCTCCTAGAATTGACCACGAAGCACCAAAGGAACCATGAAAATAATAATAATTATATTCTCTACCAAGTTTATCCACTCTCTTAAGTTCAATGCCAAATTTCCTCGCATCTTTTCTTTCTGGAAAGCTTTTAAAACATGTTAAAAGTATGATTCCGCAAAGTATTACCATCAAAGAACCAAGAAAAATCATAATCATGCCAGATGGAACTATATGAGCTAAGAAACCAAATATAATTGAAGTGGGAATCGAAAAGATCAAAACTTTTTTCGCAATATATGTGTCAACAAGGGCTCTTCTGAAGTACCCAGTTAATGCACTACCAAATCCAAAAATTTCTATTGATAAAGCAAGGAAAATACCTTCTATTGGAGTAATCGTTACTCCCGCAAACATAGGAAAGAAGATAATAAAAATTGGCGCAAAAAAAACAGCTCCTTCTACACTTGAACTTGTAGCCATTAGACATACACAAAAAGCAACAGGAAACATCCACCAAAATTCAAAAAAATATTCTAACAATTTGAATCCTCTTCATAATTATCCGTCAAAGAATGTATCATATGTAATCCTTGCAAAGTGTGTTTAACATCATGAGTACGAATTATATTTGCACCATTTATAGAAGCAAATGATTCTGCAACAACAGAACCTATTATACGATCACGCGGGAGTTCAACATCCGTAATTTTTCCAACAAATCCCTTTCGAGAAATTCCAATAGCAATAGGAACATTAAAATCTGCAAACCTAAAAAGTTTATTTATTAATTGCAAATTTTCACTCTTAGATTTATCGAATCCTATTCCAGGATCAATAATAATAGACTCTAAACCTTTGTTCCTAAGCTGGAATAGCTTCGACTCAAAAAAAGAATATACACTTTGTTCAATATGAGAAAATTCTGGCTTTGGAAAAATTTCCTTCACTCTCCCAGGACACATCACAATTAACCCTACACCTGTACCCAAAACGGAGTTTGTCATCTGTTCATCTGTAAAACCATCAATATCATTAATTATATGGATTCCAGATTTCAAAACCTCCTTCACTACATCCGGTTTTCTTGTATCTATTGAAACTAGAGGGCCACTATCAAAATCAAGCCTTTCAAGTATCGGAATAATCCTTCTGAGTTCCTCTATATCTGAGACGGGAACTGAATCTGGATGAGTACTCTCTCCGCCTATATCTATTATATCAGCACCTTCTTTTGTCATTTCATCTATGCGTTCAATAGCGAGATTTGGTTCTAAATATTTTCCGCCATCAGAAAAACTATTTGGGGTAGCATTTAAAACTCCCATTACTTTGACATTATCAAACTTTAGTTCTCTTCCTCTGCATAAAATAGCCAAACTTTCTTTATGCATTTTATTCTTAGAACAATTCATCTAGTTTCCTATTTTTTTATAAATGGATTCCCTGTTTGTAGAATAATATCATCACGAAACCAAAATTTCCTCAGTTCCCCTACTAAATAAGACGATCCAGTTACTACGATAAGATCATCTTTTCCAGATAATCTCAGAGCATCTTTTAAAGCCTGACAAGGGTCTATATAATTCTTGAAATCAGAAATTCTCTTTTCCAACAAAACATTATTTAACTTGTCTAATGAGATATTTCTCCTAGAACCATAGGTAGGAGGAGAAGTAAAAAAGAAGACTCCTCCAATCTCAGAAAATTCTTCTATCATAGCCGAAAAATCTTTCCCCTCAAGAAAACCAATAATAAAAATAATCTTCTCTTCTGATCTTGTTCTCAAGAATTTCATCAAAGCTTTAATCTTATTTGGATTATGGGCAATATCTAAAATAACACTAGGATTTTTAGAAACGATTTCTATCCTACCTGGCAAACGCGACTTAGCTAATCCCTTCACTATACTTAATTCATCTAATCCCAATAATTTACATGCTCCTACCACAACTGCAGCATTATCCAGTTGATGTTCTCCATGCATGGAAATAGATAAATTTTTCATCATAGAACCATCTGAAAAATTTAAATTAAAAGAAGTAGAATTACTCTTTGATTTTACCGATTGAACAACAGGAGCGGAGTAAAATTTCGCAGACTTACTTTTTGCAATTTTAGAAATTTCTCCTCTAACAACGTAATGATTCTTAGACACTAAAACTTGACCATTTTCTGCAATAATTCCTGCTTTATCCCTCGATATTTCGCTGACATTTTTCCCAAGAATTTCCGTATGATCTAGGGCAATCTTTGTTATTACGCTCAATTTTTGACAAAAGGGAATACAAGTTACATCATATTTACCTCCAATTCCGGCCTCAAGAACCAAAATTTTACAATTTGATTCTTTTGCCAGAAGAAGAAAAAGCGCAAAAGTAGATTCAAAAAAAGTCGGAGTGACACTCTTAGGATCTTCGACAATATTTTTGATGACGGAAACAAACCTGTCATAAATTTTAGCAACCAATTTTGGCTCAACAAAACTACCATTAAACCAAAAACGCTCAGATATCGACGAAACATGAGGTGAGAAAAAAGCCCCTACAGATTCTCTTGCAGAGAACAAACACTCGGATAACATCATCGTCACAGAACCTTTTCCGCTTGTTCCAACGACGTTAATAAATTCAAAATCCTCAATCGAAATCCCCAATCTTTCGAAAAGGAATAAAATTTGATTTGATTGATTAACTGTTCTTCTTTTTTCTTTGATGTTTGTTTTAGACGAAAGGGAAAGACTATTTAGAAATTTATCTAAAAAACATATAACTTCTTTACTATTCACACTGCCTTGCCTTTCAAAATACTGTAGAGAATCAATGTCTAAAATGTCTTCTTCCAGTAAAAACCATTGCAATATCCTTTTCCTTTGCTGCCTCTATAATTTCTTCATCTTTGACCGAACCACCCGGCTGGATTATAGCTTTAACTCCAAATTCTGCAGCCTGATCTATTGCGTCTCTAAAGGGGAAAAATGCATCAGAAGCAAGGGCACATCCATCAACAGGAAAGACCGAACGAGATACAGCAAGTTGAGTTGAATCTACTCGGCTCATTTGACCTGCACCTACACCAATAGTGCCAGTTTCATTTGCTAAAACTATCGCATTGCTTTTCACATGACGAACAATGCTCCATGCAATCTTAAGTGCTTTCTCTTCAGATGGAGTCGGCAACCTAGGTGTCATTACAGACCAATCACTAAATTCTTCATCAGAAAAAGAATCTCTCTCTTGCACCAGAAGTCCTCCTGGAACAGCACGAACATCTACTCCCGTAATTGGGAAAGAAGCTAGTCCAGGACATTTCAAAATTCGCAGATTCTTCTTCTTCTGAAAAATCTGCAAAGCTTTTTCATCAAATTCAGGAGCAACAACAACCTCTACAAAAAGACTCCTCATCTCCTCTGCAGTTTCTTCAGACACGGTTTTATTAAAACCAATGACACTTCCAAAAGCTGAAATAGGGTCGCAAGCTAAAGCACGCTTGTATGAATCAACCTGTTTTCCTTCAATTCCAACACCACATGGGTTAGTATGTTTTAGAATTGCGCATGCATTTCCTTTAAGATCAGAAACTAGTTCACACGCCGCAGAAATATCTAAATAATTATTAAAAGACAACTCTTTACCACCTAGAATAACTGTTTTAGAAAGAGAAAAATTTTCATCACTCTGAAAACTATAGAAAGAACCTTTCTGATGAGGATTCTCTCCGTATCGTAGAACTTTCTCTCTTTTTAAAGACATCTCAATTTTCGGAGCAAAATAATCGTCTTCATTTTTTGTTGATTTTGATAGGAATGAAGCAATGGCAGAATCATAAGAAGACACATGATCAAATGCTTTAAAAGCAAGTCTCTTTAAAAAAATATCAGCAAAGTCTTCACCTGATTCAATATACCCAACCAATTCATCGTAGTCTTCAGGTTCTACTACAACAGCCACCCTGCCATGATTTTTAGCCGCAGCACGAACCATAGTTGGTCCGCCAATATCAATTTTCTCTAAAGCATCTTGCAAAGACACTTCTGGATTAGAAATAGTTTCTCTAAATGGATATAAATTCACAATTACTAAATCAATACAAGGAATCTTATTAGATTCCAATTCACTTTTCTGATCAACTCTTCCTAAAATCCCTCCTAAAATCTTTGGATGTAATGTTTTAACTCTACCATCAAGAATTTCAGGCTGACCCGTATAATCGCTAGCTTGTACTACTTCAACGCCAGAGGATTTTAGAATATTGGCAGTTCCACCTGTAGAGATAATTTCCCAGTCAGCTTTCTGTAAAACTTTCCCAATTTTCTCAATGCCCTTCTTGTCACTAACGCTTAAGATTGCTCTCTTTTTATCGGACATCTTAATTGTTCTCCCTGATCACTTCATAATTTTCAGAAATCAGTCTCTTTACCAGAAACTCCAAATGATCATTTCCTCTAACCTCTAAATAAAGACGTGATAGAGTATGATTTATGGGCACTTGAGTTGAAAATCTATCATGCTCTATATGTATAATATTAACTCTCTCCTCAGAAACAATTTGAGAAAGTCTTGTTAGTGCACCAGGAACATCATGAAGAGGAACTTGCAACTTAGCGTATCTATTATTCAGTGCAAGACCCTTACCTATAATCCTAGAAAGAAGATTAACATCTAAATTTCCACCACAAATTAACGCAACTGTTTTTCCAGTTGGTTTAACTTTCTTATCAAACAAAGAAGCCAAAGGAGCGGCGCCAGCAGCTTCTGCTAACATTCTTTCTTCTTCAAGCAAACGTAAAATAGCAGATGCCATCGAGTCATCTGAAACAGAAATAATCTGATCTGAATTCTCTTGAATAATTGGGAAACAATTCTCTCCTACTTTTTTTACTGCAATACCATCAGCTATAGTAGAAATAGATGAAACTTCAACCGAATGACCTTTTTTCATAGATTCTTTTAAAGAGGGGACGCCATCAGCCACGACACCTATGACTTGTGTATCTGGCTTCAATGTTTTTACTACCGAAATCACTCCAGAAATTAATCCTCCACCCCCAACAGAAACAATTATAGTATCAACATCAGGGACTTGTTCTAAAATTTCTAAGGCAACAGTTCCCTGTCCAGCTACAACATCGGAATCATCAAAAGGATGAATCATAACTAGTCCTCTTGATGATTCATATTCGCTCGCTCTTGCATATGCGTCATCAAAAGTTGACCCATATAGTTCTACTTCAGCACCAAGTGCCTTCACTGCGTCTAATTTAGTATTTGGTGTGTATTCAGGCATTACGACAAGGGAATATATGCCAAGTTGCCTAGCTGCGAAGGCAACACCCTGAGCGTGGTTTCCTGCAGATGCAGTAACTACACCAGATTTCCTTTGATTCTGATCTAACTTACTAATGGCATACATAGATCCTCTAGTTTTGAAAGATCCAGTTCTTTGTAGATTCTCTAATTTAAGGTAAAGATCAAAACCAAGCTGTTCTGAAAAGTCTTCACTCAATCTGCACGGAGTCTTTCTTAAATGTGGTCTTATAACATCAAGAGCAAGGGAAGACTCACTACAAATAGAAGACAAACTAAAAGTATCAGTTTTTTTAGAAACCATTTAGACCTCAATTTTACATAAAAAGCTAGAGTGGACCTATAAGCCGGGTTCTGTTTCCCATAAATGGGCTATGGTCATCTATCTAGCACGAAAGTTGCCTTCCGTGTCGAGCGGCCTACCCAGAGGTTTAGACGAGCAGCCTTTTATTTACCTCTCTATTTGGCCTTGCTCCGAGTGGGGTTTGCAGAGCCGATTTGGTCACCCAAACCGCTGGTGCGCTCTTACCGCACCGTTTCACCCTTACCTTTTTAAAGGCGGTTTACTTTCTGTTGCACTTTCCCTGAAGTCACCTTCGGTGGAAGTTATCCACCACTCTGCTCTTTGGAGCCCGGACTTTCCTCTTGTGATAATCACAAGCAACCATACAGTCCACTCTAACTAACAAAAATCTAAAACATATTACGGTCAATCACTTCATTTACCAATTTATCTGCTTTTTTATTCTCAATTCGATTTACATGAACCACTTGAACATGTTCTAACTTTTCTGCAATAGCCTTTGCTTCGTCATAAAGACACTTAATAGATAAATTTTTAACCTTATACAAGCCCGACCATTGACGAGCCATTAATTGTGAATCAGTTATAATTTTTACTCTTTTCGCACCTAAATCTACTGAACGATTTAGAGCTAGCAACAATGCACTATATTCAGCAACATTATTTGTGGCTTGTCCTAAAAAACTTGAGATTTTATCTATCAAAACATCATTATTATCATATATCAGTGCAGCAGCACCTGAAGGACCAGGATTGCCTCTTGATGCACCATCAGTAAAAATACATAACTCTTCTTGAATCAAATCTATTATCTTTGAACCTCATCTTGTGCACTTATGGAAGTTTCTTCTATTTCTGTTTCCTTGTAATATAGAATTCTTCCACAATGGCTACATGTAAAAATAGAATCTTCAGAATCCCTAATTTCAAAAAACCTTTGGAGTGTCTCAGACATTTTACACCCTTGACAATTCCTCTCAACAATAGGCGAAACAGCGAGACTCCTTTTTCCTTCTAAAAGTGTTTCGTATAAATTCAACCAATTTTTAGAAATAGTTGAAGATAGATTATTTTTCTCCTCAATAAGATTGTTCAACTCCTCTTCATAGCTTTTTTTCTTGGAATTAAGTTCTTCTATTTTAACGCTCACCTTCTGACCTTCAACTTTCAATTCACTTTCTACGTCTCTTATCTTTTCCTGCAAATCTGGTAAAATCTCTAACTTTTCAAGTAAAGACTCTTCTATTAAATCAATTTTTTTCTTGTCATTCTCTATCTCATTACTCAAAGCATTATATTCATTATTAGTTTTAACCATCGCTTGTTTCGAACGGGCTTCTTTCAATTTTTCGTTCAACATTTGAATTTGTCCTTCGAAATCTTTCTGAGCTTTTTCTGCAATTGAAACCTCTTCTTGAACTTCTTTCATCTTATTATCAAACACGACCAAAGTTTCATTCTGTTCATCAACTTGTTCAGGAATTTGATTGATCAATTCATTCAATTTATAAATTTTAGAATCTATAGATTGCAAGTTAACAAGAGCTGACAACTCTAAATTTTTCAACGCAAAACCTCCAAATCTCAAAAATTTATTATGGTGGGCCCACTTGGATTCGAACCAAGAACCAACCGGTTATGAGCCGGACGCTCCACCATTGAGCTATGGGCCCAATATTTGCATACTTCGATGCAAGGACAAGATTGATTTAAATTCTTTTAAAAAGAAACTTTCTAATTTTCATCAATAAAACTTTTTAGTCTTTTACTCCTATTAGGGTGACGCAGTTTTCTAAGAGCTTTAGCCTCTATTTGTCTAATTCTCTCGCGAGTAACACTAAAATCATGACCAACCTCTTCTAAGGTATGCTCATTTTCTTTTCCAATACCAAATCTTTTACGAAGAACCTTCTCTTCTCTTGGAGTCAGCGTTTGCAACACCTCTTGAGTCTGCTCACTCAAACTTACCTTTACAACTGATTCTTGAGGTGAAACCGCTTTTCTATCTTCTATAAAATCGCCTAAACTGCTATCTTCTTCTTCACCAATTGGAGTCTCTAGACTGATAGGTTCCTTTGCAATTTTGAGAACCTTTCTTACCTTATCAAGAGGTAAATCCATTTCTTTTGAGATTTCTTCAGGAAATGGCTCACGACCTAATTTCTGCACAAGCAAACGGGATGTACGTATCAATTTATTTATTGTTTCAATCATATGAACAGGAATACGTATCGTTCTTGCCTGATCAGCAATAGCTCTTGTGATTGCCTGACGAATCCACCAAGTCGCATAAGTACTAAATTTATAACCTCTCTTATACTCAAACTTATCGACAGCCTTCATTAATCCAATATTTCCCTCTTGAATCAGATCTAAAAATTGCAATCCACGATTTGTGTATTTCTTCGCAATACTTACTACCAGACGTAAATTTGCTTCTGCTAGTTCTTTCTTCGCACGTTGATCTTTTCTACGTCCCCTACGAATCATTTTAACTGAATTTTCTAATTCTTCACGGGACGCACCAGCTTCATTTTCCATTTCCTTTATTTCTTTTCTGATCTTTTTAATTCTACGGCCATATTCAGCAAGAATACTTATTGGAATTTTTTTATCTCCAACATAATTAACTTTCTTTGCTCCATTTTTTACATTTTTTCGCAAATAGGAGCGTATCTCAGATTCTTCTAAACCAACTTGATCTAAATACCCATTAATTTCTTTCTCGTGTTTATGTACCTTGGCCACGAAAAAACTAACTCTATCTGCAATAGAGTCCACTTGTTCAGGTCTTAAATTCATTAAGCGAATTATCTCAGCAACTTTATCAAGGGATTTTTTGTGCAAAACAGGATCTGCTGTAGCGATATTCTTAGTTTCTATTTTCTTGAGCTGAGTTTTCAATCTTCTTGTTAAAGAAAGAAATTTCTTCTTCTCTTCTTCATGATCATTCTCTTCTTCTGATTCATCTTCATCTTCAGTAGACTGTCTACTAATTGAAACAAGTTTCGCAACAGAGATATCTCCATTTTCAAGCTTCTTTCCAAGTTCTAAAACCATATCTATAGCAACTGGAGTAGAAACCGTCGCAAGACTTACTTCTAACTGTCCCTCTTCAATTCTTTTTGCAATCTCTATTTCACCCTCTCTACCTAATAGAGGAATTTGTCCCATTTCTCTTAGATACATACGCATAGGATCATCTGTTCTGCCATACGTAGAATCGTCAAAAGAAGAAATAGCTTCCGAAGTAGTACGTTCTCTTTGACTTGATTTTAAATTACTTGGGGTCTCGGTCTGGGTTTCAGATCCTTTCTTTTCGCTCAAACGTTCTTCAGCCGAAGAAGGATCAAGGACTTCAATATCCATTTCATTAAACATAACCATGATGTCATCTATTGCTTCAGGAGAATTCACATCTGCGGGCAACACATCGTTTACCTCATCATAAGTAAGAAAACCCTTCTCTTGGCCTTGTGCAATAAGATCTTTAACTTCTTTTTGAGTAACTTTTTGTTTCTTAATACTCTTCTTTACTTTAGGATCAGCAGATTTCTTAGTTCGCTGTGCCAATTTTAACTCCTTATGTTGGAATCTAAGAAAAACCTAAATTTAATTTCAAAACTCTAGGATAAAATATCTTTTTGTTTCTTCTTCAGCAACTTATTTTTCTGCTCTAACAAACTCCATAAAACTTCTGAATTATCGCCATTTTCTCTAGATACATTATAAATTTCTTTGTTGAATTTTTCTTGCTCACGTCGTAATTTTATTTCTTTAAGACGAGACAAACAATCCAAAAAATCTTCCCGATTTATTTCATCGACCAACTGAGATGAAGATAACTCAATAACCAGTGAGCGCGCAACTTCATCATCTAAATGATCTAACAAAGACGCAGCATTGATTTCAATACCCTTTTTTGAAGCAACTAGCAAATCAGTCAATATAGTTTTAACCGTTGGATCTGAAAAAAAAGATACGTCAATAGTATCCAAATCAACAAATTCAGGTTTATGCAACAATAATTCCAAAAAGTCTACCTCTATTTTAGGTAGTTTTTTCTTAACATCAACGAGATCAATTGAATTACTGCTCTCAGAAGGAATTTTTCGTTTTTCAAGTCTTCTATTAAGCATTGCAGATAAAGTAGGATACGGAACACCAAGACGAACCTCTAAAAGAGAAAAAAACTGTTCTCTCACACTACGATGACTAGCAGCAAGAAGGGGAATAATTTTATCAACTGCATCCATTTTTTTTGACTGAGAGGAACTTATATGAACATCATCTAACGACATTCTAACAGTCCTTTCAAGCAATCCTTCGGAAGAAGAAAGTAATTTTTCGAATTTTTCTTTACCTTTAGTTCTCAAAAAGTCATCTACATCTAATTTGTCTGGCAGAGCAACTACTCTAATATCTACTGAACCCGCATCTTTATTGTTAATAAAATCTTCCCCTAAAATTTGATTCGACAAAAGTCCTTTTGGCACAAAAGAAAGATTCATAGCATTCCCCACGAGATAACCAGCTTTTTCGGATGCAGCCTGTCCCGCCTCATCAGGATCAAAAACAAAAACAAATTCTTCAACTTGAGACCTCAAAATACAAAGATGTTCTTGAGTAAAAGCTGTACCTAATGTTGCGACTGCAAAATCAAATCCACTCTGAAACAAAGAAATCACATCAAAATAACCCTCAACTATGATTACTTTCTTGTTAGCTCTCATTTTTTTTCTAGCAAAATTAAGTCCATACATTGTACGAGATTTTTTGAAAACTATCGTTTCAGGTGAGTTAAGATATTTTGCCCCCTCTATTTTACTTTCTGAATCAGGCAATAAACGTCCGCCAAAAGCAATAGGATTATTCGCATAATCAAAAATTGGGAAAATAATCCTGTTTCTAAAACGATCATAAAATCCTTTTTCCCCATCTCTTTTTGAGACCAATCCCGCTTTTTCAAGCTCTTCTTGAGAAACTCCCCTCTTTCCAAGAGCTTTCAAAAGAGAATCCCACTTATTCGGAGCATAGCCTATTTGAAAGTAATCTTTTGTTTTTTCTTTTATACAACGATTAACCAAATAATCTCTTGCTCTACTTCCAATTTGATGTTTCAAGACTCCTTGAAAAAAATCTAGAGCTAATTTATTGATTTCAATTATTCTGTCTCTTTCCTTAACAATATTTTCATTATTATTTTTATCTAAATAACGTGAAATATCTATTCCTTGTCTACTTGCTAGCAATTGAACAGATTCAATAAAACTCATATTTTCATGTAGCATTAAAAATTTAAAAACATTTCCGCCTTCGTTACAGCCAAAACATTTAAAAATCCCTTGTGTTGGATTGACACTAAAGGACGGAGTTTTTTCATCATGGAATGGGCATAAACCTTTAAAACTTGTTCCCGCCTTCTTTAGTGAAACATATTCACCAATCACTTGTTCTATTGGAATAGATACTCGTATTTCATCAATTATATTTTCAGGAATGAGACTCAAATAAACCTCCGATTATCTTTCTTTTCCGCAACAAATTAAATCATTTAATACTTGAGGAAATTATAACAAATCGGACTATGACTATCTCTCAGATTCGCTTCTTCCACCTTTGCCAAATCTTTCAGCTAATTTTGACAAAATTTCTCCAGGGGGTATTTCACTAGCTACCATCGCAACTAATAGATGAAACCATAGGTCACCCATTTCTTCAATAATTTCATCTCGTTCAGAATCCATCAAAGCGATAACAACTTCGGACGCTTCCTCTCCTACTTTCTTTGCGATCCTGCCTTTACCTTTAGAAAACAATCTAGCCACATAACTTTCATCTAAATTTCCTGTTTTTTTTCTTTCTTCAATTAATTTATAAATAGATTCTAAAAAATTATGATTGTATAAAAACTCTCCAGTAACTTCCTTCGAAAGAATTTCATTAAAAAAACAGGACATTCTATTCGTATGACAAGCCGGTCCATTTGGAGAAACTAAAAAAAGGATAGAGTCGAGATCACAATCCAAACTTACAGATTCAAGATTTAAAAAATTTCCTGAAGTTTCACCTTTTTCCCAGATTTTTTTTCGTGACCGGGACCAAAAATGGACTCTTTTCTTCTCCATAGTTAGAGACAATGATTCTAAATTAACCCATGCCATCATAAGTATCTGTCCAGTAGATACATCTTGACAAATAGCAGGCATCAATCCATCTTCATCCCATTTAATTTTTGAAAAAAGTTCATTTTTCACATTCTTACCTCTACATTTTTTGCTCTAAGAAAATTCTTAGCTTCTTGGATAGAGTAATCTTCAAAATGAAAGATACTAGCAGCAAGTACTGCATTTGCTCCAGCTTTATTTAAACCCTCGTAAAAATGTTCTAAGTTTCCAACTCCACCTGAAGCTATAACTGGAACAGGAACCTGCTCAACAACGGAACTCGTCAATTGAATATCATATCCATTTTTAGTCCCATCTCGATCCATACTAGTTAAAAGAATCTCTCCTGCACCAAGCTCTGAAGCTTTTGAAGCCCACTCTAAAACATCTAGACCGGTTGTCCTTGACCCCCCATGGGAAAAAACTTCCCATTTATTTTTTTTTTTCAGAAGAAACACTTTTTGCATCTATTGCACAAACAATTGTCGAACTACCAAAACGACCAGCAGATTCTTCTAAGATTTTTGGATTACTCAGTGCCGCACTATTAATACTAACTTTATCAGCTCCTGCACGGAGTAATAATCCAACATCCTCCACACTTCTAACTCCACCGCCTACTGTAAGAGGCACAAATACCTCTTTTGCTGTCCTCTCAACTACTTTGAGCAATGTTCCTCTTTCTTCCTGAGATGCAGTAATATCAAGAAAACATATTTCGTCAGCTCCCATATCATAATAAGCTTTTGCGCAACTAACTGGATCTCCTGCATCGCGAAGACTTTTAAAACGTACTCCTTTCACAACTCTTCCGTTTTTGACATCTAGACAAGGGATTATTCGTTTAGCTAACAATTTATTATTTCCAATGCTTCTTTAAAATCTAATGTTTTCTCGTAAAGTGCTCGTCCAACTACAACACCAATCAACCCTCTCGAAAACAGAGGCAAGGCATTCTTAATATCTTCAATGTTTGTAATTCCACCTGCAGCAATAACAGATTTTCCCGATTTTTCTGCTACACGAAGAGAAAGACTGGAATCAAAACCTTCAAGCATTCCATCCCGGCTAATATCAGTAATAATAAAATTTGCCAGCGGGACTTCTAAAAAATTTTCAGCAAGTTTTTCTGGGGTTATCTTCCATTTGGATTTCCAACCAGAAACTCTAACCTGATCATTTAAGGAATCAATACTTAGGATAACTTGTTCAGCATATTGGTTCGCAACACTTTTCACAAATTCTGGATTTTCAACTGCAGTTGTCCCCAAAATCACGAAACTCGCACCCGAATCTATAACTAATTTCAAGGCTTCTTCATTTCGAATTCCACCACCAAACTGAATCGGAATATTTATTTCCTTTGCAATTGAAGAAAGAACATCAATATGGACAGGCCTTCCCTCCATAGCACCATCAAGATCAATTAGATGGAGGCGAGTAGCTCCCTGTTCTACCCAATGTAAAGCCATACTAACAGGGTCAGAATCATAAATTATTTCTCGATCTGCTTCTCCTTGAATCAGTCTTACACATTTTCCACCCTTAAGATCTACAGCAGGTATAATCTGCACCTTATCCTCAATTAAAATTAGTTTTTATCACAAAAAGAAATAAAATTTTCAAGTATCTTCAAACCCTTCATCCCACTCTTTTCAGGATGAAACTGTGTCGCAAAAACATTTTCTTTTTGAACACTCGCCACAAAAGTAATGCCATAATCAGAAAAAGAAGTAACATGTGAAGATAGGACTGGTGCATCCTCTATATAAAAAGAGTGTACAAAATAAAAATAATCTGACTCCCTAACTTCCTTAAGTATACAACAAGGGTTATTCAATCGTATTTGATTCCATCCCATATGCGGCACCTTTAGGACAAAACAATCTTTTTTATCAAAAGATTGTGGGAACCTTCTAACTGTACCTTCAAAAATTCCTAATCCCTCTGTGTTACCGAATTCTTCACTTTCTTGAAAAAGTACTTGTAATCCCAAACAAATTCCTAAGAAAGGAACTCCTTTCTTTATAACCTTTACGATTGCTTCTGCTAAATTAAAATTATGCAAAGCACGCATACATTCTGGGAATCCTCCAACTCCCGGCAAAATAACTCCTCGAGCATTATCTAGATCCGAAGCTTTAGAACTCATTAGATAATCCGTATCGATATGACCTAATGCATTCTTAACACTAAGCATATTTCCCATTTCATAATCGACAACTAGGATCTTTGACATTTCGACTCAATTTTTAAATTAGAACATAGAACCTTTTGTACTAGGAACTCCATCAGATTTCTCATCTATCGACAAAGCCATTCTCAATGCTCTAGCAAAGCCTTTAAAAATACATTCAATCATGTGGTGAGAATTAAATCCATAACTCACTTCAATATGTAGATCTATCTTTGCATGATTAGAAAGTGACCAGAAAAATTCTTGAACCAAAGAAGTATCGAATTCTCCAACCTGAGAATCTGGAAATTTTCCCTTAAAGACAAGATTCCCTCTTCCTACTGAGTCTATGCAAACAGAAGCACAAGAATCCATCATTGGAATCTTAACATCAGCATAACGAGTAATACCTGAGCGTTCTCCCAATGACTCAGACAAAGCTTGACCTAACAAAATGCCAACATCCTCAACCGTGTGATGCCCATCAACCTCTAAATCTCCCTTTCCAACAATCTCCAGATCTATCATCCCATGTTTAGCAACTTGGGAAAGCATATGATCAAAAAAACCTATGCCAGTATTAATTTCTGAAGTCCCTTTCCCATCAATGCAAACATAAATATCAAATGTAGTCTCTTTAGTGGCTCTACTGACCGTTGCTTTTCTTCTCTGGCTACTATTAAGCAATTTTTTTCCTCCCAAAGAAACAAAACTTAAACTTTATTAATCATACAGAAAATGACATACAAAATAAAAAACAATTAAATTTAGAACTAGTAATTGTCTTCTTCATTTAGCTAAACGTATACGCAACGCTCTTGCATGCGCACTTAAACCTTCGGATTCTGCCAAAACTGCCGCTGATTCTAACAAGGAATTAGCATATTCTTGGTCAAAAGACACAAAATTTGTCCACTTTATAAAATCTAAAACACTGAGTGGAGAATGAAATCTTGCTGAGCCTCCTGTTGGCAGAACATGGTTAGTTCCAATTATATAATCACCAAAAACAGCTGAACTCCATATACCTGAAAAAATTGCTCCCGCATTGAGAATGCTCTTGTCAATTTTCTCGATATCTTCAATCATTATTTGCAAATGTTCAGGAGCGATTTCATCTATGACTTGAATAGCATCTTCAAATGTATCCACCTGAATTATAGCACCCCTAGAAGAGAGCGATTTTGAAATTACTTCTTTCCTTTTCTCAAGATTCATTTGTTTTTCTAACTCATTTTCAAGATCCTCGCAAAGACCTTTTCCCAAACAGATAGCTACCGCCATAGCATCAGGATCATGCTCGGCTTGCGCAAGCATATCAGCCACAGCCCAGTCTAAACGTGTTGTTTTATCTATTAGAACAACTATTTCACTAGGACCAGCGTCTTTATCAATTGAAACTATTTTACTAACTAAACGTTTAGCTTCCATTACATAAGCATTTCCTGGTCCTACGATTTTATCAACTTTAGGAATAGATTGTGTGCCGTATGCCATAGCAGCTATAGAATGTGCACCTCCAACAGAAAAAACCTTATCTACTCCCGAAATAGAAGCTGCTACTAAGACTGAATCAGGAATTCTTCCATTATTTGCAGGAGGTGTGCATAAAATAATTTCTTTAACTCCTGCTACTTTTGCGGGTATTGCGTTCATTAGAACAGTAGAAGGATATGCTGCTCTTCCGCCTGGAACATACAAACCAACTTTCTGAATTGGACTAGGAACAAAAGAAATCTCCTGTGATTCCTCTTCTGCCAAGGAAATAGTCTCAGGTAACTGCAACTCATGAAATTGTTTTATCCTTTTTGATGAAAGAACAAGTGCTTCGTAAACTTTTCGATCTAAGGAATTACTTGCTTCTTTCAAATCTTTGTCAGTTATTGAAGAGATTCCATTGGCCAAATCAACTTGATCGAAAATACGGGTGAATTCCAATAACGCAGCATCTCCTTTATTTTTAACCGTAGAGATAATTTTAAAAATCTCATCCGAGTCTACCGAATTATTATTGATTTGAGACAAACTCTTAATCTCATCTCTTGAATTATCAGATTTATAAAAAATCTTTCTCAAAACTTTCCCAATCTTTTTTTAGAACTAAGAATATTCTATTTTTTTTTTGCAAACTTTTTTCAGTTTGCTAATTAAAGAAGAAATACTTTTATTTTTGATTTTCATACTAGCTCTATTTACAACTAAACGAGCTGTTGAAGAAAAAATCTCTTTGATAGGCATTAATCCATTTGCTTTTAAAGTTTTTCCGGTATCTACTAGATCAACTATTATATCTGCAACACCAGTCAAAGGCGCAATCTCAACATTCCCATATAAATGTACGATCCTTGCTTGTATACCTCTTTCGGAAAAAAAACGACTGGCAATTAATGGAAATTTCGTAGCAACAGTCAAATCAGTCATACTGGTTATATCTCTCCAACTAAGTTCGTTTGGACCTGCAACCATCAATCTACAAGGTGCAAAACGAAGATCTAATGGTTCGTATAGAAGTTGCTCTTGTTCCAACAACACATCTTTTCCTATGACTCCTAAATCAGCGATCCCTCTAGCTATATAAGTAGGAACATCATAATTCCTGAGAATTAAAACACGAAGACTTGTTTTCTTGTCTTCTCTTATAAGTACCCTTGAAGTATCAGAAATACTTTCAGATAAAAGTCCTGCTGCTAATAATCTTTCTACCGCTCCTTCAAAAATACGACCCTTTGGAAGAGCTATAGTCAAAATCTCTTTACTTTCTGTTTTTAGATTCATTAATCAATCCTTTCAATTTTCGCACCCAAGCTTCTCAGTCCTACTTCCAAAGCTTCATATCCTCTATCTAAGTGAAAAACTGAATCTATAACTGTCTCACCCTTTGCAGCAAGTCCTGCCAGAACCAAAGAAGCACTAGCCCTTAAGTCAGTAGCATTAACAGGAGCACCATTCAAGTTACTTACGCCTAATATTTTAGCATTCTTACCAGAAAGAACAATCTTTGCTCCCATTCGATTTAATTCTGGAACATGCATGAATCTATTTTCAAAAATTGTTTCAGTAATTTTTGATTTGCCGTTTGCAATGCACATCAAAGACATAAACTGTGCCTGCAAATCTGTAGGGAACCCGGGGAAAGGACTTGTCTCAACATCCAGTGAAGTTAAGACATCTTTACTCTTTATTTGAATCCAGTCATTACCAGACTCAATCTCGGCACCTACCAAAGAAAGACTATGAATTACAGCAGATAAATCATTGGGGGAACATCTACAAATTTCAATATTTCCTTTTGTAATCATACCTGCAATCATCAATGTCCCAACTTCAACTCTATCGGGTGGCACATCAACTTCAAAACCACTTAAAGAATTTACCCCTTCTATCATCATTTTTCTCTTATTAGGGAAAACCTTAATTTGAGCACCCATTTTATTTAACAAATTTGACAAAAAAATAACTTCAGGCTCTATAGAAATATTTTTTAACACTGTTGTTCCTTTAGCCAAAACAGATGCCATCATTAGATTAGTCGTACCAGTAACAGTAACCATTTCAAAATCGAAGCATACTCCATGTAAACGTTTCGCTCTTGCGTGTATAACACCATTCTCTAAATTTATTTTTGCTCCCATAGCAACTAAACCTTTTAGGTGTTGATCAATAGGCCTAGCACCTATCGCACATCCCCCAGGAAGCGGAATAGAGGCATGACCTAATCTAGTCAAAAGAGGTCCCAAAATTAAAATCGAAGCCCTCATTTTACTTGCCAACTCATAAGGTGCTATCTCAGAACGAATTTTTGAAGGATCTAAGCAAAAAGAATTTTTAGACTTAGCCTCATGTGTAACGCCAAAAACTTGCAAAAGTTCTAACGCAATTTGAATGTCAGTAAGATCTGGTACTCTTTCCAATTTACATTTTTTTTCGGCCATCAAAGAAAGAAACAGTAAAGGTAAAGCCGCATTTTTAGAACCACTGGCAGCAATCTCTCCACTTAAAGATCTTCCTCCAGTAATAAGAAATTTTTCCATTTTTAGTTTTTTTTAACCTCAACAACTCTTTTTAATCCAGCTAGATCTTTATGAATTACAGGGGTTGAATATTTGCCAGAACTGTTAATTTCTCTAATACAAATTTCCGCTTGTTTATGATCAATTTCTAATAGCAAAACACCTTCAGAAAAAAGATATGACGGGGCCTTACTAATAATTTCAGACAGATAAAACATACCATTTTTTCCTCCATCGAGAGCCATGCTAGGGCCATAATTTGCTACCTCAGAATCTAGATTGGCAATTTCACAAGTAGGAATATATGGCGGATTAGAAACTATTAAATTAAAAATATTTTTTTCTAGAATACCAGACATCATAAAAGTTTGGAGAACAGAATAATTTTCCAGCGAAAAACTTGACGCATTTTGCATAGAACAAACTGTGGCTTTTTTGCTAAGATCAGATGCAAAAACTCTAGAGTTTTTTAATTCTTTAGCTATTGAAACTCCAATTGCACCACTACCAGAACCTATATCTAAAATAACGGGAAACTCGATTCTATCTAAATTTTTTATAGAGAGTTCGACAAGCAATTCTGTTTCTGGTCTGGGGATAAAAATATTCTTATCAACAGCAAAATTGATAGACCAGAATTCCTTTTCCCCTAAAATATAAGCCATTGGTTCATGTTTTTCTCTTCTTCCTACAAGATCTTCTATAGAAGCTATCTCTACAAATGAGATTATCCTTTCTGGAAATGCATAAATACTAGAACGTGGAATTCCTAAAACAAAAGAAATAATTAACTCGGCATCTAATGAAGGACTGTCTAAACCAGCAATCTGAAATCTTTCTTTAAGAGAAGATAATTCATAACCTAACATCAGCGGACTAAATTTTTTTTTGTAAGAATTCAATATTCACACTTTATAATGTTCAAACATTATTTTCTTCAAAATCTGAAAGGCGTTCGGCTTCATAACTAGAAAGAATACTATCTACCATTTCATCTATTTGACCTTCAATAAAACTCATGACTCCGTGCTTCGTCTGTCCTATACGATGATCTGTTACTCTATCTTGCGGAAAATTATAAGTCCTAATTCTCTCACTTCTATCACCTGAACCAACTTGGCTTTTCCTTTGCGATGATCTTTCCGCATTCTGTTTTTGTGTCTCCAAATCAAGCAGATGTGCAGATAAAATTTTTAACGCTTTTGCCCGATTCTTATGCTGACTCTTTTCATCCTGACAGGTTACGACTAAACCAGTTTCTATATGAGTTATCCGAACTGCAGAATCAGTTGTATTCACGCTCTGACCACCAGGTCCAGAAGACCTGTATACGTCTACCCTTATATCCTTATCTTGTATATTTAATGTTACTTCATCAGCTTCAGGAAGAACAGCAACTGTAGCTGCAGAAGTGTGAATCCTTCCAGAAGTTTCGGTAACTGGTACACGCTGTACTCTATGAGTCCCACTTTCAAAACGTAGACGGCTATACACTCCATTGCCCTTTATTAAGATAACCCCTTCTTTTATACCACCAAGATTATTTTCACTTCTAGAAAGTTCTTCAATAGACCACTTCTTCAACTCTGCGTATCTTATATACATTCGATATAAATCTCCCGCAAAAAGAGCAGCTTCCAATCCCCCTGTACCAGCTCTTACTTCCAAAATTACATTTTTCTCATCATTTGGATCTTTTGGTAATAATAATTTCTTCAAAATTAATTCAATCTTTTCAATCTTAGAATTCACTTCTAAAATTTCTTCATTGGCAAGCTCTTGAATTTCCAAGTCCCCCTCATTTAGCAAAGTTTCAGCTTCTTCTTTTTTATTTCTTAATTTTTCCCAATCATGAAAAGTTCTCACTATTTCAGATAATTCTTTGTGTTCTCTAGCGATCTTTTCAAAATTATTCCTATCTCGAGAAACATTTGGATCCACAAGCTGTTTTTCAAGATCATTAAATCTTTCGACAATCTTTTCAAATTTTTCAAACATTTTTACTGAGCTCCAAAATAATCAGGAACCTGAAAGGAATTTAAATCAAAAAAATAATGGACAAACGAATTGTTGTGAAAAAATAATAGATTGCATGAATTAAATTTCAAACAGAAGGTTATTTTGTACTTGAAACGTCTTCTTCAGATTTATTTTCTTGGACTGTATCTTGCTGACTACTCAAATTCTTTTTTTCTATCTGTTTCGCTTCTCTTTCTTTTTCTTTTTTTGCTTCTTCCATTCGCTTACCAGCAGCAGTCTCTTGTCTTCTTTTTCTCTTTGAAACTCTTGTACTCTTTCCTTCAAATTTTTTAATAAACTTCTCAACTCTTCCCTCAGAGTCTACTATTCTTGCCTGTTTCCCTGTAAAAAAAGGATGACATTCTGAACAGACCTCTACCCTTATTTCCGAAATAGTGGAAGATGTAACAAACTCAACACCGCATCCACTACAAGAAACCTTAGTTTCAAAAACCTCAGGATGAATATCTGTCTTCAAGTTTTACTACCTCAAAAAAAATTAAAGAAAATGCTTTATAACGAATATGCACACAATTTGTCTAGCAAATTATTAGTAAAAATCAAAATTTAATTATTCATAGATGTAAGAAAATCTTCATTAGTTTTGGTCTCTTGCATCTTTTCAAGAAGCAACTCCATTGAATCAATAACACCAAGTGGTTGTAAAACTTTTCGTAAAACCCAGACGCGACTAAGTTCAGACTGATTCAACAACAACTCTTCTTTTCTAGTACCTGATTTATTAATATCAACTGCAGGAAACACTCTCTTATCGGAAAGTTTTCTGTCTAAATGAATCTCCATATTTCCAGTACCCTTAAATTCTTCAAAGATCACATCGTCCATTCTGCTTCCTGTTTCAACTAAAGCAGTTGCAAGAATTGTAAGACTTCCACCTTCCTCTAAATTTCTTGCAGCTCCAAAGAAACGTTTTGGTCTTTGTAGCGCATTTGAATCGACACCACCTGAAAGCACCTTGCCACTTGGAGAAATAATTGTATTATGCGCTCTTGCAAGTCTTGTTATTGAGTCAAGTAGAATCACAACATCTTTCTTATGCTCGACAAGTCGTTTTGCTTTTTCAATAACCATATCAGCAACCTGCACATGACGCGAAGCTGGCTCATCGAAAGTTGAACTAATAACTTCACCTCTGACAGATCTTTCCATATCAGTTACTTCCTCAGGCCTTTCATCAATCAGCAAAACCATCAGATGAACATCGGGATAATTGTCTGCTATACTTTTTGCTATTGATTGCAACATCATAGTTTTACCAGTTCTAGGAGCAGCAACAATCAAACCACGTTGTCCAAAACCTATTGGAGTCATAAGATCCATAATCCGAGAGTTAATAGACCCTCCAGGCACTTCAAGAACTGCCCTTCTATCCGGATATAATGGGGTTAAATTGTCAAATAAAATCTTCTGGGTTGCGGATTCTGAGGATTCAAAATTCACCTTTTCTACTCTGAGAAGAGCAAAATATCGTTCTCCTTCTTTTGGCTGACGAATCTCTCCAGTTATCGAGTCTCCTGTCCTAAGATCAAAACGACGTATTTGACTAGGAGAAACATAAATATCATCAGGTCCTGGGAGATAGTTATATGATGGAGACCGTAGGAATCCAAATCCGTCAGGAAGAATTTCTAAGACTCCCTCACCTGTTATTTTTCCTCCATCCCTATTCTCTTCAGACTGGGCTTCTAGAATTTTAAATATTAAGTCCTGCTTTCTTAATCCACTTGAACCCTCAACTCCTAATTCTTTAAGAATTCCGTTCAGTTCTAAAATAGTCTTTTTCTTTAATTGTGCTAAATGGAGGACTCTCTGTTTTTTTGAGGCTGGGTCTTTTGTTACTGGTTGCATTAACTATCATCTCCCTTTTAAAAAGTAATCAAACACAAAAGTACCGTCTTATTTAAAAAAAATTATCTAGTCTGAAATTTATACAGAACTATCTCCGAAAACAGAGAAAAGAACAATTTGATAAGATTCCGAAACCTTTCTAGAAAGGAAGGATTCTTAGGAAAAAATTTAAAACAAAAAAGATAAGAAGGAAAAGGACGTAGTGGACTATTAACTTTATACGTACCCAATACCAACAATATTTTGTGAAGCTATCAAAATTAAAATTTGTTGTCAAGATTATAATTTAACCATAGAAAATATTTTTTTTATAAGAATCAAAATCTGTGACTCTAGAGAATTCAAATCACCTGAATTGTCTATAACCCAATTTGCGTAATTTATTTTTTTTGACATAGCCATTTGAGAATCCAATCTTGCTTTAATACTATCTTCTGATAGTTCATTTCTCTTCCTAATTCTTTCGTATTGATTTTTTTCACTGCATTTAACTACAACTATAAAATCAAAATTCTTATACCCACCAGACTCAATCATTAAGGCAGCTTCTACGACAGCAATCTTAGATTTTCCTTCACTACATATCTTTTGAAGCCATTTTTTTTGTTCCTCTTGTATTTTAGGGTGCATTATATTGTTTAATTTTTCCCTTTGTTCTGTATTAGAAAAAATAATTTCACCTAATTTTCCCCTATCAAGATTTCCAGATTTATCTAAAACACTATCACTAAATTCATTTACAATTTCGGATAAAGTTTCAGAACCACTACTCACTAAATCTCGAGAAATTTGATCAGCATCTAAAACAGGGATTCCTTTTATCCTAAGGATATCTGCAACAGTAGATTTCCCTGAGGCAATTCCACCAGTTAAACCAACTGAAATAAATTCTGTCATTAATGAAATTTATTTTTTTTAGAAAAAGAGATTTTATAAACCACGACGATTGCTTTCCTGTTCATAGTGTTTCCAATACAATATTTCCCATTCACGACTTCCCTCAAGCAAACGACTAGAATAGGAACTTAAAGTTCTTCTTACTTCCTCATCTATCTCATCATCCAACATAAGTTCATTTATAATAGAACGTTGAACATTAGAGCGGACTTCACCTTCTTCTACTATAAAATCTACATCCGAATTATCTTTAAGATCTTCTATTAAAATATTCGTAATATGATTGATTTTGTCTCTATTTAAACGCATTCAAATACTCCATAACTTACAAAATTAAATTTCGTTCTCTAGCAATTCTCATTTTAACCATGGAGAACATCCGACTATAGTCAACGTTACCTTCATCCATTTCATCTTGAAAATCATACAAAATTTCCTTTACTTCTTCATTCAATCGATCTTCTACAAGTAGATCTTCTTCTATCACATTAGAAATTCTAGTCCTAACTACGTCAATTTTAAGATCCGGCGAAATGAGTTCTTTTTCCAAGAGACGCATAACAATTTTTTCAGAAATTCTATCAATCATTTCTTTTCTTAAACGCACGATGACCCTCTATAATAAACGAAAATTGTACTCAAATACGATTAAAGTGTAGCGCATCTTAATCAATACATTATACCCTAGCTTCAAATTCTATCAAAATCTTTTGAATTTAATTTATAATAGGTTTAGTGACATCTATCAAAAAGTTCTGAAATCAAGCCTACTCTTTGCAGGTGAGTGCCTATTCTAATTCCTTTCAGTCTATCACCATGGCAATCTGAACCTCCCATTTTCAATAAAGAATATCGCTCTGCTAACCGTGAGTAATGGATACAATCAGCCTTACTTTGAGAGGGATGATCTGTTTCTATTCCTGACAAACCGGCTTCTACAAATTTCGGAATACAATCATCAGATTCTGATAAATTAGGATGAGCCAAGGTAACCGCTCCTCCAGACTGAACAATCATTTCTATAGCTTTTTCAGACGAAATACAATCTAACTGAACATAAGCAGGACATCCTTCTCCTATATATTTACTAAAAATTTCCTCTAAGCTCTGAACTAACCCTTTTTTCAAGAGATAATAGGAAAGCTGTCCACGAGTGATACTTGCAACCTTCTCATAGGTCCTATTAAAATCATCCTTATCCACACGTACATCTAGTTCAATTAATCTATCTATCATCTCAGACATCCTAACTTTTCTAGAAACCACGTATCTTTCAACTAAGGTTCTGATTTGTTCGGAATCCGGATCAATAAAATGTCCTAAAAAATGAAAAATCTTTCCATTATAAGAAGTTGAAACCTCAATCCCATGAATAAGAAGAATATTAGACCTAACAGCTTCGTCTTTAGCATCTCTGATCCCTGCTACAGTATCATGGTCTGTAATAGACAATGCTACAATATTATTTTCTTTAGCAAACTTAATGACCTCTTTAGGTTGAAGCAGACCATCCGATGCATTTGAATGAATATGAAAATCTACTCCTAAAAAATCATCAGAATATCGGTTCAGAGATTCGAGATCACTACCAGAAAAACTTTTCAAAAAAACTCCAAAAAAATAAATAAAATTTTCAAATTAGGCAGTATAAAAATTATACTTAAATTAAGGTAATAGCAGTAATTATGTCACCTGAAATTATGATACTTTTGTCCAAAAAAGATCATTATATTTTTCATAAACTAACCTTTCTGCACTTTCTATATCTTCATCAAGCATACAACACCTATCAAAATCAATTTTAAAAATTTCTTGAAATGCTTTTTTTAATTCTTCTGCAACAGATTCAAATTCAAGCTGAACACCTAATATTTCAAAAATACCAAGACTTTTTTCTTCTGGATAAATCGGACTTTGTTTAAATTGAAATAGATTTGACAATTTTTTTTCTGATGACTTAAAAAGGATATTTCCATGTTGAATTATCACATCTCCTTCTCTGTATTGCGCACTTCCAGAGATTTTATAACCTTGACATAAAATTTCTCTAACCGAATAAGTGGCAAAACACGATGGATTCGAAGCGTACACTCTCTTTTCGGGCAAAACAAAATCTGACTCAACACCAAGTTTATCTAACGCAATCTTCAAAGCAAAACTTATTTTCTCATAAGTATCTGAAATTTTTTTTCCTAAAAGATTAGAAGTACCAATAATCGAATATGTCAATTCACAATCATGAAGAACTGCTCTTCCACCAGTCATCCTTCTACAAACATCAACTCCTTCAGACAATGATTTTTCTAAATCAAAATCTGTTCTAACATTTTGAAATCTACCAACTGAAATAGTTGGTTTACTCCATCCATATACTCTTAAAAAAATAGGTACAGGAGTGTGTTTTTCTTTTCTGAGTAAAAAACGCTCTTTGCACTTCTGAAACAATGCTTCATCTATAGCCATATTCCAAGCACCAATTTGGAATCCAGTATTTAAAAAATGAGCTGACAAACAAACCAATTACCTATCCTCAACTTTCATCAAAGTTCTCAATTGGCAAACATGAGCAAATGAGATTTCTATCTCCATATGGATTATTAACTCGTTTAACCGGAGGCCAATATTTATTCTCTTTCACCCACGGCAAGGGAAAAACTGCCTTCTCTCTTGTGTAAGGATAAATCCAATTTTCCGTAGAAATATCTCTGGAAGTATGAGGAGCATTTTTTAGTATATTCTCGAGTTTGTCGACTAAACCATTTTCAACTTCAGAAATTTCTTTTCGAATCTCTATCATCGCTTCACAAAATCTATCTAGTTCTTCTTTTGATTCACTCTCGGTAGGTTCTATCATTAAAGTACCCGGAACAGGAAAAGACATTGTAGGAGCATGAAATCCAAAATCGATTAAACGTTTAGCAACATCCTCAACAGTCACTCCTGTATTTGTTTCAATTTCTCTTAAATCTATAATACATTCGTGAGCAACCATGCCTTTTAATCCCTTATAAAGGACGTCATAGTGACCTTCAAGTTTTTTCGAAATATAGTTAGCATTTAGAATGGCTATTTCAGAAGCTTTTTTAAGACCTAGACCACCCATCATTTGGATATAGGCCCAAGAAATCGGCAAAATCCCTGCACTACCCCAAGGAGCAGAAGACACGGTATATCCTCTATCTTTTAAAGAATGTCCATCTTGAGCAAAATGGCTTGGCAAAAAAGATGCAAGGTGTTCTGCAACTCCAATTGGACCCATTCCTGGACCCCCTCCACCATGAGGTATGCAGAAAGTTTTATGCAAATTCATATGCGAAACATCTGGTCCAAAATCACTAGGACGACATAAACCGACAAGTGCATTGAGATTTGCACCATCCATATATACCTGTCCACCATTTGAATGAACAACATCACATATATCTGAAATTTTTTCTTCGAAAACTCCATGAGTTGAAGGGTACGTAACCATCAAAGCCGCTAAATTAGACGAATGTAACTGCGCTTTTGTTTTCAGATCGTTAAAATCTACATTACCATCATCATCACATTTCACTACTACAACTTCAAAACCCGCCATAACGGCACTTGCTGGATTTGTTCCGTGAGCAGAACTAGGTATTAGACATATGTTTCTATTAATTTCTCCACGTTGTTCATGATATTTTCTAATAACAAGTAAACCAGCATACTCTCCCTGAGCACCAGAGTTCGGCTGAAAAGAAATCTTTGAAAATCCAGTTATTTCACATAATTTTCTTTCAAAATCTTTCAGAAAAATTGCATATCCCTCACACTGATCTGGTGGCACAAAAGGATGTATTCTGTTAAATCCCTCCCAAGTTATAGGAATCATTTCTGAAGTAGCATTTAATTTCATTGTACATGAACCAAGAGGAATCATGGATTTTGTAAGTGAAATATCTTTTTCCTGAAGCCGGAAAATATAACGAAGCATCTCAGTTTCTGAGTGATAGGAATTAAAAACCGGGTGAGTTAAATAAGGAGAATCTCTTAATAGTTCTTTTGGGATAAAATCATCCTCTATGTTATCGCATTCAAGTATTTCAAAATCAATCTTTCCTTTTTCACAGAAAACCCCTAATAGATCTTCCAACTCCTTGAGCTTCGTAGTTTCATCTAATGATATTCCTATCCTATCATCTGCAATAAAACGCAAGTTGAATCCTTGCTTTTCTGCTAGCTCGATGAGTAAGTTTGCTTTTTTTTCTCCAGTATTTATCTCGAGCGTATCAAAAAAACTATTATTTACTACCTGAAAATCCAACTTTTTAAGGCTATTGGAGAGGATAGCAGTAAATCGATGGATTCTTTCGGCAATTCTTCGGAGTCCTACAGGGCCATGATAAACAGCATACATACTTGCCACAACAGCCAGAAGAACTTGAGCAGTACAAATATTACTTGTAGCCTTTTCTCTTCTAATATGTTGCTCTCTAGTTTGTAGAGAAAGTCTCAGTGCACTATCTTCATTCGCGTCAATTGAAACTCCAACAATTCGCCCTGGAACAGATCTCTTATAGTGTTCACGAGTTGCAAAAAAAGCCGCATGAGGACCACCAAAACCCATTGGAACTCCAAATCGTTGAGAATTTCCAACTACAACATCAGCTCCAAACTCTCCAGGTGGTTTCAATAAAACCAAACTCATTAGATCAGAAGCGACTGCAACTAGACAATCCTTATCATGTGCTTCTTTTACAAGTTCGGAAAAATCGAAAATACTACCAGTGGTATTAGGATATTGAATAAAAATACCGAAAGAATTGAATTGACTGAAAGAATCAATACTTCCAACTTTAATTTCTATTCCTTGTGGCTCTGCTCTCGTTCTCAAAATATCAATTGTCTGAGGATGACATCCATCAGAAACAAAAAATATTGGGCTTTCATTTTTAGATAAATTTCTAATCATGGTCATAGCCTCTGCTGCAGCGGTGCCTTCATCTAACAATGATGAATTTGCAATATCCATTCCTGTCAAATCAGAAATCAGAGTTTGGAAATTTAAAAGCGCTTCCAACCGACCCTGAGATATTTCAGGTTGATATGGCGTGTAAGCAGTATACCAGGCAGGATTTTCTAAAATATTTCTTAAAATTACAGATGGTGTGACACAGTCATGATAACCCATACCAATCATCGAACGATTGACTATATTTTTTTTTGCAAACAAGCTTAAGTCACTAAGTACCTCTCCTTCAGGGCAACTTTCACCTATTTCAATAGGCATTTTAACAGATATATTATTGGGAACAGTATTTTCTATTAACTCTTCAAGATCAGAGTAACCAAGGAATTCGAGCATATTCAGAATATCATTGCTGCTAGGACCTATATGCCTTCTTATAAACTCATCTCTTTGTTCTAGAAATTTTAAATCTTTAAATGAATTAGATAAATCCAAATGTTTTACCTCTTTTAAAGCTACACCAAATTCTATTTTCCCTCTGCACCAACATAAGAAGCATATTCCTCTCCAGTTAGCAAAGCATCTAATTCAGTAGAATCTGACATCTCTACCTTGATTATCCAAGCTTCGTTATAGGGATCAGAATTAATCAATTCTGGTTCTTCTTCCAATCTTGAATTAACTTCAATAACTTTACCGGAAACTGGAGCATAGAGATCTGAAACTGCTTTTACTGATTCAACAACACCAAACGTACCACTCGCATCTACGGAAGATCCAATTTCTGGAGCTTCCACGTAAACTACATCGCCAAGTTCATCTTGCGCATGAGCTGTTATGCCTATAATTGCAATATCTCCATCCACTTTCACCCATTCATGCTCTTTCGAATACTTTAAATCTTCAGGAAATTCCATAAAGTTTTGCTCCTTACAAAAAAAAAAAATTAACCTTTATTATAGAAGGGAGTTCTTACTACATTTCCTCTCCTATAACTTCCACGTATATCAATTTCTAATTCATCACCTACCAAAGAATTGCCTTTTAAAACATACCCTATTCCTATAGCTTTATTCAATGAAGGACTCATAGTTCCACTCGTTACAAATCCAATTTCTTCTCCATTATGAAAAATTTTATTTCCTTTCCTCGGAATCCCTCTATCAATCATCTCAAAACCTACCAATTTTCTGCAAACTCCTTCAGAATGAATTTTTAATAACTTTTCATACCCAACAAAATCAGGATTGTTTAATTTCACAACCCAGCCCAAACCTGCTTCGTAAGGATTTGTAGATTCATCAATTTCGTTCCCATATAACGAATACTTCATCTCTGTTCGCAAAGTATCTCTCGCCCCTAATCCGCACGGAGCAATTCCAAATTGCTTGCCATTTTCCAAGAGAAGATCCCAAACTAGATGTACTGCATTTTCCCCACAATATATTTCGTAACCATCTTCTCCAGTATATCCTGTCCTAGAAATCAAAACAGATTTTTTATCTATTTCACATTCCATCAATTCGAAAGATTTTAAATTCTGAAGGCTCACATTATTGGGAAAAAGTTTTTCTAAAACATTTTTTGATCTTGGCCCTTGTAAAGCAATTAAGCACGTTTCTCCGCTAAAATTTCTAATTTCACAATCAAATTGATTTTTTGATGTGACCCATTCAAAATCCTTCTCAATATTAGAAGCATTCACAACAAGCATATATTTGGAATCAGAAATTTTATATGCCAAAGCATCATCTAAAATTCCACCATCATCTTTACAGATGAGTGTATACAAAACTCTCCCTGTGGGCAGTTGTTCTATGTCATTTGTTACTAAAAAGTCTAACATCTTAGTGGCTTCGGGACCTTCAAAAAAAAATTCCCCCATATGACTAACATCAAAAATCCCAACATTTTTCCTAACCGAGAGATGTTCAGAATTGATCCCTTGATATTGAACTGGCATTTTAAAACCCGAAAAGGGAACGAGTCTCGCACCAAGTTCAACATGTTTATCATATAAATGTGTTTTTTTTGGAGAAATTCGTTTTTCAGTCAAGGAAATAACTCTTAAGAGTAATTATATAAAAAAGCACAATATCTTATAGACACAATTCAACTAATCGAACGTATTCCTGTTTCAAATCCAGCAATAATAAGTTTTTGAATCTGACTGGTTCCTTCGTATATAGTCGCAATTCTAGCATCTCGCATATACCTTTCAACAGGATATTCATTACTGTATCCCATTCCACCATGAATTTGAATTGCATTATTGGCTGCTTTTAACGCCGATTCCGAACAATAAAATTTAGCTATTGAAGTTTCGCGTGTATTTTTTTTTCCTGCATTTTTTATTTCACCGGCTTTATAGAGAAGTAGACGACTAGCTTCCACATCAACAACCATTTGTGCAATTAAATCTTGCACCAACTGACGCGCTGCTATTGGTTTTCCAAAAGTATGTCGTTCTTTTGAAAATAACACTGAAGACTCAAGAGATGCCTGTGCAATACCTAAACAACCGGCAGCAACTGAGTATCTCCCATTATCTAGAGCGCTCATAGCAACTTTAAATCCATCACCGACTTCACCTAAAATTGCATCCTCTGGAATTTCAACATTTTCCATAAAAATTTCTGCTGTATTAGAACTTCTTAGGCCTAATTTTCCATGAATATCCTTCGTTGAGAAACCATCAGTTTGTGTTTCAACTAGAAAAGCAGTCATTCTTCGAGGATTATCTTTTTCTGTTTGTGCTATAACTAAAGCAATATCTGCAACACCACCGTTACTAATCCAAATTTTATTCCCATTCAAAATCCACCCATTCTGTGTTTTTCTTGCAAAAGTCTTAATTTGTTGCGCATCAGAACCTGCGTCTGGTTCGGTCAAAGCAAAACAACCAAAATTTTCAACAGAACATAATTTAGGCAAATAAAGACTTTTCTGTTTTTCAGAACCCCATTTAAGAATCGTCGATGCTACTAAAGAAATCTGAACAGAAAGAACTGTTCTTACCGAACTACAAGCTTTACTAATTTCTTCATTAATAATTGCATAGGATATATAATCTAGATCTGCTCCCCCATACTTTGAAGGTATTGGTCCTCCGAACAATCCTAATTGACCCATCTCTTTAACGATTTCCAGTGGGAAACGCTCGTGAATATCATTCTCTCTAGCTACATGGTTAGGTATTTTTTCAGATGCAAATTGAGAAGCGGTCTCTTTCAGTAATCTTTGCGTCTCGTTAAAACGAAAATCCATTTACTCCTCTCTAATTCTTTAAATCAACTTGAATTATAATTGAAAAATCCCTTGCCGGTCTTACGACCCAAATGACCTGCACGAACCATTTTTTTCAATAAAAAATTTGGCCTATATCTCGTTTCTCCTAATTCACGATACAAAGTTTCAGTTTTAGCAAGATGTATGTCTACCCCTATTAAATCAATAAGTTCAAGAGGTCCCATTGGAAGACCTGCTCCCATTTTCATAGCAATATCAATATCCTCTGCCGAAGCAAGGCCCTGTGAAAAAACTTCAACTGCCTCATTCAAAAGTCCTGCAAGAACTCTACTTCCTATCCCAGCAGGACTATCAAAATTCGCTACAATAGGTACTTTCTTTAATTCCTTAGCCAATTCTATAGTATCTTCTATAGTCTTTTTTGATGTTTGCAAACCGGGCATAATTTCAACTAATTTCATAACAATAGGGGGATTAAAGAAATGAACACCTATTACCTTATCCGCTCTTCTAGTTGAAGAAGCAATTTCAGTTATAGACAGTGACGTGGTGTTACTAGCTAGGATTGCTGAAGGGGACGCTAAACTATCAATTTCACTGAAGATCTCCTTTTTTATTTTCATATCTTCAAAAATCGCTTCAATTATAAAGTCTGAATCCTTAACATCTGCTAAACTGACTGAAATTTGAATTTTTTCAAAGATCTTTTCAACTTCAACTGCAGAAATCTTTCCTGCTTCAATTCGAGGCTCTAATCTTTTTCTTAGTCCTGTCAAAGCAGAAGCAAGAATTTTTTCTTCCGTATCGAACAGAGTGACAAAGATTGAGTTCTGAGCAAAAACTTGTGCGATACCAGCACCCATTGTCCCTGCTCCTATAACGGAAACTTTCTTAGGAGTCATATGAATACCTCTTATATTCTTTATAATTATCCAATACGTTTAATAACCAAAGCTATACCTTGACCACCACCAATACAAGCACTTACTACCGCATGCTCTTTACCTATATTCTCCAATGCGTTCATACAGGTTGACAAAATCTTTCCGCCCGTCGCACCAACAGGATGTCCTAAAGCAATTGCACCACCACGAACATTTAATTTTGAACGATCCCATTTTAATTCTCTTTCACATGCTATCACCTGTGCAGCAAAAGCTTCATTTACTTCTATCAAATCCATATCATCTAACTTAAGATTCGCTTTCTTTAGTGCCATTGGGATCGCTTTTACAGGACCCAGACCCATCAGTTTAGGATCTACTCCCGCAGATGCATACCCTAAAATTGAAGCCAAAGGCTTAAGTCCTAATTCTTTTGCTCTTTCTCTAGATGAGACGGCTGTAGCTGAACCAGCATCTCCCTGACAACAAGAATTTCCTGCAGTCACTGAACCTTCTTTTTCAAAAACAGGACGAAGTCTACCTAGCTTTTCTAAAGAAATATCATAGCGAGGAGTTTCATCTTTACAAAAACTTTTCACTTCTCCTTTTCTATTTTTTAACTCAACAGGAATAATCTCATCCTCAAAAAGCCCTGATTCAATTGCATTTGTTGCTTTTTTTTGACTTTCTAGAGCAAATTCATCTTGTTCTTCTCGAGAAATATTATACTTCTCTACTAAATTTTCAGCAGTACAACCCATCAACTGACCGGACAAAGGATCCATATAACCATCCTGATAAATAAGATCTATAAATTTTGCATGACCAATTTTTGCCCCCCATCTTGTATCTTTCTGGACATAAGGGACATTACTTGTACTTTCTACCCCTCCAGCTAAAACAATATTAGAATCTCCGGCGCGAATCGATTGAGCTGCAAGAGCAATAGTTTTAAGGCTCGAACCACAACGCTTATTTACAGTAAACGCTGGAACATTCTCAGATATGCCACTCTGCACAGAAATCAAACGTGCAGAATTAGGACCTACACCTGCCTGCCAACCATGACCAAAAATTACTTCATCAAAATTCTCTGGTTGAACATTCGATCTTTTTATTGCTTCTTGGGCAACTAAAATACCTAACTCTGGAGCAGTTTTGTCTTTCAAAGAACCACCAAAAGAACCAACTGCAGTTCTTACACTACTCAAAATAACTATTTCTTCCGTCGACATTAAGTGACCTCCCTAGCGAACAAATTACTTGTAAATTATTTTGTACCTGCAAGTCACTTGGACTTTATAACGAGAACAACTATGAGGTAAATACGGACTGGAAAAGTATTTCAACAAAAAGATTTATAGTAATTTAATCTATTGAAAAGAAATTCCAAGAAATTCTAAGGTATTTTTAAAATCAATCGGCAATTCAGAAACAACATCAATTTCTTCAGATGTAATTGGATGTCTAAATTTCAAACTTCTAGCGTGCAAAGCCTGTCTTGAGAGATTTTTTTCAAGGTATTTATTAATATCCTTATTGGAAAATCTCGAATTATCACGGTTAACATAAACTGCGTCACAAACTATAGAATGCTTAATATGATGCAAATGAACTCGTATTTGATGTGTCCGACCCGTCATAATATTAACGCTTAAAAGTGAAAAATTATTTGCATTTGCTAAAACTTGGAAGGATGTAAAAGCATTTTTGCCTCCATTTACAACTGCCATTTTAGTTCTATGTCTTGGATGCCTTCCTATAGGAAGACTTATTTTATTGGATAATTTTTTTGGAACCCCGTGTACAAGCGCTAAATATTTTTTCTCAATCTTTCGATTCTTAAGAGCTGAACTAAGTTTTGTATGTGCCAAATCGGTTTTGGCTACTATAACTAGTCCTGAAGTATCTTTGTCTAAGCGATGAACGATACCGGGTCGCTCCACTCCCCCAATACCTGACAATTCTCCCCTACAATAATATAAAAGAGCAGAGACTAAAGTTCCCTTGGTATTCCCTGCGCCAGGATGGATGACCATTCCTGGCGGTTTATCAACTACCAACAAATGTTCATCTTCAAAAATAACTTTTAATTTAATTTTTTCAGGCAAAATAAATGATTTTTCTGGTGGAGGAATAACCACCTGTATTTGATCACCCGCGCAAACCTTAGTAGAAGGCTTAATACTTTTTTTGTCATTTATAGATACACAATTATCTCTTATAAGTTGGTTTAAACGAGAACGAGACAATTCAGCAATATTCTTCTTTAAAAAAACGTCTACTCTGTCAATCTCATCGGTACTTAATAATTTAATAATTTTCGAATTTTTTGACATTTGGACACTAAATTTTAAAGATATATAAAAAAAGAAACCTTTTAGTCTTAGTTTTTAATTAATAGTTTTTTTTGAAAACGAAGTCTTCAAAATAATAAATAAAAGTATACCCACTCCAATACTTATTCCAGAATCTGCAATATTAAAAGCGGGCCAATAAAATGAACCGTAGTAAATTAAAATGAAATCAATTACTTCCCCATAGAGAAAACGATCTACTAAATTACCGATACCACCACCAAAAATAAAAATGAGTGCAAAACGTGCAAACGAACTATTCGAAAACTCATAGAGATATAAATAAACAACAAAGAATAAAGCAAAAATAGTGACTGAAATAAACAACCATTTTGAAATAGCAGGAGGAAGATCTGCTAAAAAGCTAAAAGCACCACCTGGATTTCGAACATAAATAAAATCAAAAAACCCGGGAAAAATATTTACCCTAGATCCTAAACTTAAATTTGATAGAACAATAACTTTAGAAAGTTGATCTAAAAATGCAAAAAGAATTCCAAACAGAAATAAATCGCGTGAATTTAAAAAAATTTTCATGGGTTATATGTTGATACTATCCGTGCACACCGTGCTGAAAGATCTGGATAATTTGGGTCAGAACCAACATCTTCAGAAATTTTCCAGGACATTTCACATTTTTTTCCCTTTGCTAAATCGATTTGTATCGCAAGTCCTTGAATTTCTTCACTTTGAAAAATTTCATCAGGAATCTGAGAATTGGAAGACGCCAATTTTGCACTAGAAACAATAAAGATATCTTCCATTTTATCTACAAGAGGTAATAATTCTTCTCTTAACTCTTCTGGTGCATAGATTAATACAGAAAAATTCAAAGAACTTCCTTTTCCTTTTTCTTGGATTTTACGAGTTTCTTCAATTGCTTTAAGAACCTCAGGTCTAATTTCTAAAAGCCGTTTCCATTTAGATTCAAGTTGAGGATCTCTTCTTTCAGGATCTGTCTCAGGGAAAACAGAAAAATGTATACTGTCTCCATATCTTTTATCTGTATACCTATAAACTTCTTCTGAAGTAAAAGAAAGTATAGGAGCCATGAGCCTTAAGAGAGTATCTAGAACATCGTCCATGGTAACGAGAGCAGATAAGCGCTCGGGATCATCCGGCAAAGAAATGTAGAGTCTATCTTTTAAAACATCCATATAGAAAGCCGACAAATCAACCGCACAGAAATTATTTAAAGCATGATAAACAGTATGGAATTCATAATCATCATAGGCTTTTTTGACTTTTTCAATTAATCTATCCAATCTACTTAAAATTAATCTGTCTATTTCATTTCTCTGGCCAATTGGAAATTCCGAAGAATCATATTTAAATCCTTCATAATCATGCAAATTTCCTAATAAAAACCTACAAGTATTCCTTATCCTTCTGTATGCTTCTGATAGTCTTTCAAGTATTTGATTAGACAGTCGAATATCTTCTCGATAATTTTCTCCAGCAACCCATAATCTTAAGATTTCAGCACCATATTGTTTGATAATTTTTTCTGGAGCAACAGTATTTCCCAAACTCTTACTCATCTTTTTCCCATTCCCATCTACTACATATCCATGAGTTAGTACTTCGCGATAAGGAGCTGATCCACGAACACCAACTGCAGCCAAAAGGGAACTATGGAACCAACCCCTATGTTGATCGCTACCTTCAAGGTACATATTCGCAGGCCAGGTCAATTCTTTATTTTTTTCAAGGACCGCTGCTTGACTGACTCCAGAATCGAACCAAACATCAAGAATATCAGTCTCTTTCTTGAAATTGTCAGACCCACATGAAGGGCAAACGAAACCGTGTGGTAAAAGTTCAGAACAATCTTTTTCAAACCAGACATCTGCTCCCTGAGACTCCATTAAATCTGCGACATGTATTGCAACACTGCCATCAACAATAATTTCTGAGCATTTCTCACAATGAAAAGCTACTATCGGAACACCCCATGACCTCTGACGCGATATGCACCAATCAGGTCTGTTTTCAATCATCTGATAAATACGTTCTTCGCCCCAGTTTGGCACCCACTCTACTTTCCGTATCTCATCTAAAGCTTTTTTTCTTAAATCCGATTTTTCCATAGAAATAAACCACTGGGGTGTAGCTCTAAATATAGTAGGTCTATGACTTCTCCAATCATGAGGATAAGGATGAGGATATTTTTCTGTAGCAAAAAGCATCTCTTTTTCTTTTAGAAATTCAATAATTTCCTGATCGGCATCAAAAACAAATTGTCCAGCAAAGTGTTCAATTTCTTGAGCAAACCTACCGCCATCATCTACAGGACTATAAATTTCCAATCCATACTTTAATCCAGTTTCATAATCTTCCCTACCATGACCAGGAGCCGTATGTACTACACCAGTACCTTGCTCAAGAGTTACGTAATCAGCATGTACCACTTTCGAATCTCTTTTTATCCAAGGATGACTGACTAAGAGATTCTCCAAGACTTTTGAATCAAAATCTTCTATCTTTTTTAATTTTCCTTCACCTGCGATTTCACCTTCAGTTAATACTTTTTCTAAATGAGGAGTAAAATATTCATGAAAGATAAGTATTTCCTCTCCATAAGAAAAAATGGAATACTTTAAACTTGGATGAAATGCTAAAGCCAAATTTGCTGGCAATGTCCATGGAGTTGTAGTCCAAATAAGAACACTTACTTTCTTTTTTGAATCAAGTTTTGAAAAAAAAGGAATTCGTTCACTCCAACTTAACATCTGTTCTTTGTTTAAAGGAAATTTAACATATATACTTGTTGTTGTTATCTCCTCGTATTCAACTTCAGCTTCTGCAAGAGCCGTTCGTAATCCAGGTGCCCAATGTACAGGTTTTAACCCTAAATAAACGTTTCCTGCATCCATAAAACGCCCAAGTTCTCGAACTGTTGCAGCTTCATAATCAAAACTCATGGTTAGATAAGGATTTTGCCAATCACCAAAAACACCAAGGCGCATAAATTCTTCTCTTTGTATATCAATAAATTTTTCTGCATACTTTCTACATAGCGCACGTTTTTCTATTGGAGAAATTTCAAACCGTTTTTTCCCCAATTCTTTATCTACTTGATGCTCAATAGGCAAACCATGACAATCCCAACCAGGAACATATGCAGCATCAAACCCAGACATTTGTTTTGACTTGACAATTATGTCTTTTAAGATTTTATTCAAGACAGTACCCATATGGATATTGCCATTTGCATAAGGAGGGCCATCGTGGAGAATGTATTTTTCTCTACCCTTTGATTGTTTTCTTATTTCTCCATAAATATCTTTATCATGCCATTCAGAAAGCATTTCCGGCTCTTTAACAGAAAGGTTCGCTTTCATCGGGAATGAGGTTTTAGGTAAATTTAAATAATTCTTATAATCTTCGACCAAAACTTTCTCCTGTCAGGAAAAATTAATAAAAACCTCTATTGAGGAGATAACCCTACAGCTTTGTATATATCGGTCATTGTCTTTCGGGCTTCTTCGCGTGCTTTCTCTCCACCGGATTTCAAAACTTGATTAACATATTCCTTATCTGCCTTTAATTTTTCACGCTCCTTTCTAAAAGGAGTGAAAAAACTATTTAATTTTTCAAATAGCATTTTTTTAGCATCCCCATAACCTAATCCTCCAGCTAGATATTGTTCACGTAAAGAATCCTGCTCCTTCTCATTGGCAAACAGTTTGAAAAGACTAAAAACATTACAAGTTTCTGGATCTTTAGGTTCTTCTACGGGGGTTGAGTCTGTAACAATCGACATGATTTTCTTTCGCAAAGATTTTCCCTCGTCAAAAATTTCTATAGTATTTCCATAACTTTTACTCATTTTTTGTCCATCAACACCCGGAACTTTCGCTCCTTTATCCAACCTAAAAGAAGGCATTGGAAAAATTTCTTCATAGGTATTATTGAAAGATTGCGCAATATCTCTTGTCATTTCGATATGTTGTATTTGGTCTTCTCCAACAGGTACGACATTCGATCTATAAATTAAAATGTCAGCTGCCATTAGCATAGGATAAGTGTACAAACCCATAGAGGGACTAATTCCTCTTTGAACTTTATCTTTATAAGAAGTAGCTCTATCAAGAAGCCCTTTGCCCGTCACACAAGATAAAATCCATGACAATTCGCTCACTTCTGGAACATCGTTTTGTCTAAAAAAAACTGCCTTTTTAGGATCCAGCCCTAAAGATAAATAATCAAGAGCAACATCAAAAGTTTGTTGCGAAAGTAATTCTGGAACTTGTACTGAAGTCATAGCATGGTAATTAGCTATAAAATAAAAAGCTTCTCCCTCTTCTTGCAAGGCTATATGCTGGCGAAGAGCGCCAAAATAGTTGCCAATATGCAATCTACCAGAAGGTTGTACTCCAGATAGAAACCGAATTTTCGATGACATATAAAATCCTAAATAATTTTAAAATCAATTGAGCATTTTAAACAAATTCATTGCAAATATCCGCTCTGTAGCAAGTAAAAAATAAAATATTGGAGACATGATTATCGTAAGCTTATTAAACAATATCAGACCAAGGATTATAAAAAAACCATAGGGCTCTAATCTTGAAAAATTAAATGCAATACGTCTTGGCAGAATACCATGTAGTATTCTTCCTCCATCGAATGGTAAAATCGGAACTAAATTAAACGCAGCAAGGGCTGTATTTACAATAAAACTCATTTCAAGCATCTTATAAATCGGCTCTCCAAAAAAACTTTGATGAATTCCAAAATGTCGCATTTCAAATAAAACAAACAAACTTAAAATAGCAAGAAAAAAATTAGAAACCGGTCCTGCTAGAGCTATCCATATCATATCTTTTCTTGGATTTTTTAGATTTGAAGTATCGACAGGAACTGGCTTTGCCCAACCGAAACCAATTCCAGCAGCAAGCGATATTACAAAAGCCAAAGTCCCTAAAGGATCTAGATGAACTAAAGGATTTAAACTTAGACGTCCCATATACCTTGCTGTTTGATCTCCTAATTTAGAAGCAGACCAACCATGAGCAACTTCATGTACAGTCAAAGCAATTAAAATTGCCGGAAGAGATACAATGAGTTTTTGAATAAAATCTTCTGAAAACAAAACAAAAATCCTGCAACATTAGATTAAAATTAAAATAAATTAAAAATTTTGAATCAATCAAAAAAATATATACAATTTAAGGATTCCATACATTTTCAAAATCGTCACAAAAAACAAACTCACTCAAAGATTTCCTCGTAGATGGTTTTTTGTCTTTTTCCTGAACTTCAGGGGGCAAATCTTCAAAATTCCCTGGATAACCGACTGCAAAAAGAGCAACAACTCTATAGGGATCTGGTATCTTAAATTTTTCAAGAACCTTTTCTTCATCCCATCCAGCCATTGCATGCACTGTGAGTTCTAATGCACTTCCCTGCAACAAAAGATTTTGCAATGCCATCCCAACATCGATCAACCATCTCTGTAATCCATTTCTTTCTGGTTGTTCTTCTGGATTGCCAAGTATAATCATTTTAGTCGGAGCTTCAGCCGCCCACTGACGATTGCCTTCATTCAAACACTCGTCAAACGCATTATTTGACTCTTCCGATTGAGTTACAATGACTCTCCATGGTTGCTTATTGCTTCCTGAAGGGGCCCACCGAAATGCCTCTAACAAAGCATTTAATTCATCCGGTTTTGGTGGAACTCCACTAAAATCTCTCTTACTTCTTCTATTTTTTATTAAAGGATGTATGTCTGCCATCTTTGTTCTCCTGAAAATTTAATGAAAATATATTAACGCTTCAGCTATTAAAGTTCTAAAAAAATGCAGTGTAGTACAGCGTTCAAAAAAATAAAATACACACTAAGTCAGCCAGCATATCCCACATCTTTTTTGGTCTCCAATAAAACAATTTTTTCGGATGAATCGAGCATATTTGTTCTATATAAAGTATGTGCAAAAATTTGTGGAGCCCGATAAATAAAAATTCTCTCATGAGAAATCAATAAAGATCGAATTAAAGAAACAAACTGCAAGATACTTCTAGAACCTTCGAACTCTAAATCTTCCATATCTATTTTTAAAATAGAAACTTCAAAATCTTTTATATTTTTTTTTATCGCAATATCAACCAATGGGAAAATTCTAAGATCTAAATCTCCACTTATCTGAACGCTTAACTCTTTTTTATTTTTGAAAATTCTCAGGAAGAAATCCTGATTAATAGAAATTTCACGCAAATCAGCCTCCATACTTAGAGTTTTGCTTTAAAAAATTAAAAAAGAATCAATCAACTGATAAAGGAAAAATAATAGGCTTCGACTCTTTCGCACTTTTCTCAATTGCGAGTGTGACCTCAAGGGTAGTTCGTGCATGTTCAGGATCTGTTAAAGGAATTGATTTTCCTGCAACGACATGATCCAACCAGTAACGTGTTTCATCTCGCATAGGACCCCAAAAATCTCCTACTAGGAAGTCTCCTGCCATCATACTCTCTAGAAAAACAACATTTGTCCTAAAATCTGGGACATAAGGAGATGGGACACCTTTAGAAGTTGCCAGTATTGAAGATTTATGAGAATCATCAATGAAAATTGCTCCCTTATCACCCATAACTTCCATATCCATAGAAGTTACATTTGAGGGCCAATTGTCAGGCAGAATCCAAGAACAACCAAAGTTAATTGAACTACCGTCATCGAGGCTTAAAATAGCCCATGCCCAATCACCACATCCCATAGGATGATGAGGGAAAATTTCGCTGCCTCCTTGAGCATATACACTTACAGGCCTTCTCCCTTCGAAATACCATAAAGAAATATCAACCATATATGTTAGTGTATCCGTGACTGGACCAGCGTGCGGTGCGCGTTTGTATATTTCTGCACCACCTGACATAATATTATAGAGTGTAGCCCTAGCCGTTTGAAGTTCTCCTAACTTACCCTGGCTAATTTGTTCTTTCGCATTTAAAAAACGTCTTCGTACTCTTTGAGTATATCCAATATGCAAATTTCCATTATGATTATGCAAACAGTTTAAAATTTTGTCAGCGTCTTCTAAAGAAAGAGAAATAGGTTTTTCGCATAAGACCGGCTTTCCTAATTCGATACCTCTACAAACAGGTTCTGCATGTGCAAATTCAGGAGTTGAAACGATAACTGCATCTACCTCTGGGTGATTTAAAACTGCTTCGTTATCTTCTGAAAAAAAATCTGCGTCGACTTCTTCAGCTAGTCTCTTTGCATTTTCAATATTCTGATCTGAAAGTGCTAAAAAACTTACTTGAGGAGAACTTGATGCAAGATTAGCTCTTAATCTGCCCATTCTACCCGAACCAATTATGCCTACACCGATCTGTTTCAATTTTTATCCTCTCAAAGGTAAATCTATAACTTTTCCGCCTTGCCTTGCACTAGTTTCCATAGCAACTGTAAGTTCAAGAGCATTCCTGCCTGCATTAGCATCGCAGAGGGGAATTTCTTTTCCAGTAGTTACTCTCTCAACAAATAATCTAGTTTCGTCTCTCATAGGACCAATAAACTCTCCCACTACCCAATCTCCTGGCATGGCCGAACCTAAAAAAGAAACATTAAAAGAAGAATCTGGAACATAAGAAGAGGGTGTTTCTTCCTCGCTAACCATCATTACATCTTTATGTCCATCATCAATTCTAATAGCCCCTTCACTTCCAAAAATATCCATACTGATAGTGGCAACTGTAGCAGGCCACTTTTCAGGAAGTATCCAAGAAGAACCAAGATTAACAGCAGAACCATCCTCAAAAGTAACTATCGCCCAACCATAATCTCCTAATTTCTCAGGATGTTCAGAAAAGATTTTGCTCCCACCAAGAGCATAAACTCGGACGGGCTTTAAAGGTTCGAAAAACCAGAGAGCCATATCGGCCATATATGTTAAAGCATCAGAAATCGGACTAGCATGTGGTGCTCTTTGATAAACTTGTTTAGCAACAGACATTGGATTGTATATACAAAGCCTTCCTGACATGACTTTGCCAAGACGACCATCTTGAATATGTTCTTTCACAGAGAGAAACTTTCTTCTAAGACGTTGTGTATATCCTATATAAAGTTCAGTACCAGTCTTTTTCTGAATTTCTAAAATTTTATCTGCATCTTTAAGACTTAAAGCAATTGGTTTCTCAACCAAAACAGGCTTTTGATTTTCAAGTGCGAGACAAATCCACTCAGTATGTTCTCCTTCAGGAGTAGACACAATTACTGCACCAACGTTTGGATGTTCAATAACAGCTTTATTATCATCAGAAAAAAAAGCTGCTTCGGTCTGTTGAGCCAGACCTTTAGCTTTTTCCTTGTCAATATCTGATATTGCAAGGAAGTCTACTTGTGGAGAAGTCGCAGAGAGGTGAGCTCTTAAAGAGCCCATTCTTCCAGCACCCACCAAACCTATTCCTATCTGTTTTTTAGGTACAACCATTCCAACCTCATGAATGAAATACTTGTTATACTTTTCAGTCTAACAAATAAAAAAAAAACACAACACTAGCAACGTCAAAATAAAATTATTATATTGAGCATAAGTACGAATATTTAAAAGGAGACTTTTTTTGGAAAAATCGCAGTCACTAGCCGCTATTTTAAAAGGACCAAAGAATCTTTGCTTAGAAATGAGAGATATTCCTGACCCAGGAAAAAATGAAGTACTAGTTGAAGTAAAAGCATGCGCAATTTGTGGAAGTGACTTTCACTTGATTGACGGCCATACTAAAAGGGCTCGTTTGCCAGTGGTTCCTGGACATGAACTTATGGGAAAAGTTGTTGATGTTGGTAAGAACGTTTCAAAAGATATTATAGGAAACAGATTTTGTATAGAAAATCATGTTGCATGTGGTGAGTGCCGATACTGTAAAGCTAACCGAGAAAATTTATGTAATAACTCTAGGTCTATTGGAACTACGATAGATGGAGGATATAGTCAACATGTAATTGCTCCTGCGAATAAACTTGTTCCAATTCCAGATAAATTAGATGATGCAACCGCTTCAGTAATGCAAACACTTGCAACCGGATATCATGTAGTAAATAACCGAGCAAATTTAAAAAAGAATGAGACTGCAGCAATTATAGGTGTTGGACCAATTGGTTTGTGTACTCTTGCTTGCGCTAAACAAATTGGTGCAAGAGTAATTGTCATTGATACGGTTGAAGATAGACTTTCACTAGCGAAAAAAATGGGGGCTGATGAAACTATAAATGCTTTAGAAGTAGACCCAGTAGAAAAAGTCAAAACCCTAACTGATGGTGAAGGAGCAGAAGTTAGCTTCGAAATAGTTGGAGGGAATCAGTCTAAAACAATTCAGCAATCAATTGACATGCTATGTAAGGGAGGAAGAACTGTAATTGTTGGAGTTTCTGGAATTGATATCCCAATCGATTTTCAGCCTATTCAACACTTAGAGAAAGTCATTATTGGGTCAAGAGGACATCCTTATTCGTTCATGCCCTGTATTGAACACGTTGTTTCAGGAAATCTTAATATAAGCGAAATGATCACACATCAAATTCCTCTTTCGATGGTTGAAGAAGGAATTAAAATGATGAGAGAAAGAAAAGACGGAGCTGTTAAAGTCGTTCTTATCCCAAACGAATAATAAACAGAATTTTTTGGAGAAAATATGCAATCAAAGAAAAAAACTATTGGATTTATTGGTCTGGGTTTAATGGGTCAGGCTTTCACAAATAACTTAATGAAAGATGGTTATACAATTTTTGGCACAGATCCAGTTCCATTGGCAAAAAGAAGATTCAAAAGAAAAGGCGGCAAAGTTCTCGATTCACCAAAGGCAGTCGTGGAAAAAGCAGATATCACATTTATTTCAGTTCCAAACTCTAAAATCTCTCTAAATTGTGCAGAAGGAAAGAATGGTTATACATTTATAAAGAAACAAGTTTCAAGAAAAATAATTATAGACACTACAACCTCGGACCCGGATGACACCAGAAAAATCAGTTCTCTTTGTAAAAAAACTAAATTGGATTTTTTAGAAGGATGTATAAGCGGAAACAGCAAAGATGTAAAAAATAGAATTGGCCTTTTCTTAGTTGGAGGAGAAGAAAAAACATATAAGAAAGTCAAACCCCTTTTAGGAAATCTTTTATCAGATCAGATTTATTGTGGAAAAGCTGGTTCGGGTGCAACTATGAAAGTAATCATAAATTATTTGACATGTCTTGAACGCTGTTCAATTGCAGAAACATTAAGAATAGGACTCCGTTCAGGTATAAAAAAAGATCTCCTACTAGAATGTCTACTAAGAAGCGCTGCCTCTGGAAAGCAGCTTGAAAAAAGAGGAGCTAGAATGTTAGGACACAAATTTTCTGACCCAGTAAGTTCATTGGCCACAATGATTAAAGATATGAAATTAGGACTTACACTCGCAAAAAAAACCAAATCTTCTACTCCAGTAGGAAAGGCTTGCCTTCCTATTTACGAACTTGGAGGAAAATCTGAATATGGGGAACTTGATAGCTCAGTTATCTACAAAGTTTTCGAAGACCTTGAGACCAAATAAAAATTCAACTCAAAAAGAACTTAACGAAGACCAGCAAGTTCTTGAAGACGATGCCAGTTCTTAAGTCTTTCTTCGTTAGTAGCTAACAAGACTTCCGAAGGATTGCCATCTTTATCAAATTGTTTTGCAAAACGACCTTCAGTTCTTGCAAAATCTATAAAATTCACCTCTTCTTTAGTCTTAGGATTCACATACCAGTCTTTATTTGGAGAAGGATTACCTGTGAGATTCATTCTCTCTTTGATCGTATCTCCACGCCTTGGATCGTAAGTGAAAACAGGAAAAGCTCTACTGTCGGCCGCTAACTTCGCCTGAGCACCAGCCATATCATCTGCAACACCATGTTCTGGTTGACATGTTGTAAAAACATTTATAACCGCAGGTCCAGGGAACTCATTCGCTTCCATTATTGAGCGATAAAAATGATTTACATGCGCACAAGTCGTCTGAGAAACGTATACATCCCCGTGCATCAAACATATCGTACTTAGTTCTTTTCTTGCTTCAGTTTTACCCTGAACAACTTTTCCATGCTGACTCATTTTGGCATCTTGTCCTCCATAACTGCTCGTTGATGCCTGGCCACCAGTATTAGAATAAACTTGTGTATCTAAAACTAAAACTTTAATATCTACACCACTTGCAAGCATTCTGGATAAAGACTGAAACCCTATATCTAACATGGCTCCATCTCCACCAATAACCCAAAGTCGTTTGTCTTCCATACCCTCTTGATCCCATCTTGCCCTCACACCCATTGCAACAGCAGGACCATTTTCAAAAAGACTATTTGTCCAAGGAACAATATAAGGGTTGTAAGGATATGTACTTGTATAAACGGTATTACAACCCGTACTTGCTACAATTCCCATTCCTTCTTTTCCATATGTGAAACCAGTTGCGGCAGTCATCATTCTAAGAGCAGTTGCCTCGCCACAACCCATACAACTACCTGCACCACCTACATACAGTAACGATCGTTCCGTTAGCATCATATCTGCAAGGAATTTTTCATTTACATATTCTTCGGGAGTTTCAGGTAGAGTTTTATAGAAATCCCATTCTTGCTGAAAATCTTCTAACATTTTTTGATCTTTTGGCACCATACCGAGCGACTCATGACTCCCGCAGACCTCTACACATTCACCACACCCTTTACATTTAGTTGGATCTACAAAAATCCCAAACATTGCTCCTTCTATTCCCTTTTTTTCAGCCTGTCCGTGGAATTTTTTTGTCTTTGAGAATCTAGCTTGGAGACGTTTCTTCTCTTCAGGATCGCTTATATCATTTAATTTTTTTTCAAGATCGCTTTCTGAGATGCCAATTCCAAGAATGGCTGTATCTGGACATTCTGTAACACAATCCATACAACCAACACATTTGTCATTGTAAAATTCTGGTAGATCCGGAGCAATATAACTAAAGTCACGAAGGGCACCAGTTCCTGCTGGAACTATACTTCTCGCAACCTGAATATCTGCATCCAGTCCCAACTCTGCAGAACCATCATTGTAAGCACCTACTACACGACTATTAAAGTCTGCTATATCCAAGAAAGTTTCTTCTTCCTCTGTATTCAGTGTAACATTTTCTCTTTCTGACATTATAAGCCCCTATTTATTCGACCAATTCCAAATCTGCCATCTTATTTATCATTTCAGAGGGCAATTCATGAATCTCTGTAAATCCACGTCTGACACATTCCATATTATCTATGACTACCTGCTCACCTCTTCTACCAAAATATTTTCGAATCGATTTTTCAACACTAGAAAAAATATCTTCCTCAGTTAAATTCTTTTGTTCCATAAACGGAGTACATTTCAAAAAGATTCCAAGTAAAACTATCCCTTGCATCCTTTGCTCTAACGAAGGATCACTTGCTATTTCCCTCGCTACTTTAACTGTATCCATGAAAAGAACTCTCGCACTTTTTTGCCTCAAGATATTTCTGGAAGCTGGAGGAATATTTTCCCATACTTTTTCGGGATCTTCTTCATCAGTTTCAACAAATACCATTCCTTTATCTGAAAGACCCTTTAGTGGATTGCCAGACTTAAAAGCATTTACGTCATTGAGTGGAATGAATTCAACATCATTTAACTCACAATGTGTTCTAATTACATCATCTGCAATTGTAAGATAGTATGTAGTAGGAAGACCTTTTTTCTCAGATCCATATTTTGGGTAAGCCTGCACATTCATCCCGAAAGTATCACCAGCTATGGTCGCTATAACTTTGTTGGTAGTGACTGACCCATATCCACCAACTGAATGTCCTCTCATTGAAAAGGCACCAGCTGGGCGAAGATCTGGATCTTCCTCTACATCTAAAGCCGTAGCATGTTTAATTCCTAGTGAAAAATATCGCTGTTGATCTTCTGTCTTCGAATCCATCATATTTTTTAGACATGCAAGGAAATCACCTGGCCTAACATCTCGGCTTCCTAAGCCAGCTGAACAAGAAAAGACTACAGGAATTCTATCTATTTCTGGATAATTTTTTACTCCGGTTAATGAATCTGCAAAAGACGATTTAATTTCAGCAGTGAGAGGATTAGATTGGGCACTGGGCACGTCAAGTCTCTCTAATACCGTAAATGCTTTTGTATTCTTTAGGGCATCAACAATTTCATCACCTGGGAATGGCCTAAAAGACGTGACATTTACAAGACCAACCTTGTGACCCTGACTTCTTAAATAATCTACGGCGGCGATTGCAGTTTCCATATAGCAACCCATACCTACAAACGCATATTCAGCATCCTCTATACAATAAGATTCTGTTAATCCGTATTTTCTACCCGTCGCCTCATAAAATTCCTGCATCGCATTTTTTAGGAGTTCAGGAATTTGATCATAGAAATATCGTTGAGAAATTTTTCCTTTCATATAAGAATCCTGATTTTGCACAACACCTATCATAGTAGGATTATCAAAATCCATATTATTTATTATTTTTTCAAGAGGAGGGCCAATAAACTCTTTCATAAATTCAGGTTCAGGCAAAGAAACGTTTTCAATAGTATGAGTAGTAAGAAAACCATCTTGAATGTTTAGAAAAGGAGTCTCAGAATCTTCTGCAACACGCCTTGAAATAAGTGCTAAATCTCCAGCTTCTTGCGCAGTTCTCGCAAACAACATACCCCACCCACAATCAGCAACACCCATAACATCATCGTGACCAGCATGTACATTTAAACTCTGCGAAGTCAATGCTCTTGCACCAATATGAAACACAGCTGGTAGCCTTTTTCCACTTATGGTGTAAAGTACCTCTTTCATCAAGATAAGTCCTTGCCCTGAAGTAAAATTGGAAACTCTTCCGCCGGCAACAGCAAAGCCTTCACATGTGCTTGCGCTGGAGTGTTCGCTTTCAAGTTCTAGAAAGAAAAGTTTTTCTCCCCAAAGGTTCTCCTTACCATTAGAAACTTCAGCCTGATAACCCTGACCCATTGTTGTTGAACTGGTAATAGGATATGCACAAGCTCCCTGTGTTATATGCGTTTCAACCCAAGCTACTGCGGCAGCACCGTCTGCAGTAGTAGGAAGACCCGGATACTTAAAAACTCCAGATCCATTTTCGCTATTTCCGTTTGTATGATTCATTCTAATTTCACCTATTTCGTATAAAGATTAGTAAGATTCAACAGGATTTTTAATGAACTAATTACCCAATTATAAAGGAAAGTACCCTTAAGTTCAATGAAAATAGATACAAAAAAATACAAATTATTTAAATCTTTTAAAAACAATAGGTTACAGAATACAA